>ERZ724509.44-NODE-44-length-58286-cov-6.754924_pt1 | contig 58286 bp, 106 predicted proteins | sample MGYA00376042_ERZ724509 | MGnify/ENA primary metagenome ERZ724509 (study PRJEB28724, sample SAMN07190887) | wastewater metagenome | isolation source: effluent of sewage treatment plant in Hong Hong | place: USA: Christiansburg, Virginia | collected 2016-03-01 ...
GGGAAGTCATAACTGTAACTAACTAAGATATTTCATGAGAATTTTTCTGAAAAAAATTTTTTAAAGTGCCCTGTGTAATTTAGCTAATGGATTTTCAAGCATTTTTTCTAGAAAAAATTTTTTTAGTTGCCCTGTGTCAAAAGGCTTTAAGTATTTGAAGTGTGGTTTTGAAACATGGTTTTTACAGGCTCTTAGCAATGATTTGAAACATGGTTTTTACAGGCTCTTAGCCGACGCTTGTTTGGGCCTTTTCCTGGAATTTTTTTACATACCCCTGATAAAAATCGGGTTTTTTTGCGCTTTCCTATGTTGAGAAATATCTAATAGGGAAGGAGAGGACGGGCGCCTCTCCTTGTCGAGAAAATATCTAATAGGGTGGGAGGCCGGCGCCTCCCCTACGCATTTAATTAGGTATTAATTGTTTTCTCAGAGCGTGGGCTAATGCGTTCAAAATCTGTCCGGGTAATTTTGACATTAACTTTTTTACCAGACCAAGGACTTTCGGTGAAATACACATTAGCGTCACTTACGCCTAATTTTTGCAGCTTTTTTGTTACCTTTTTAATAAGGGATTTTTCATCTTTTGGGGTAATATTCTGACTTACCCACATAGAGATGCGTTGGTGGTTTTTAAGTTTATCTGACCAAGAACTGTTATGTGAATTAACATTAGCTTCCTTTAACTTAGCACGGATATATTTGTTCAGAGAAGAGGTATTAGTAACTTTCATAATTGTAGCTCCGGGGGTTTTGGCAACAACACTTGCTGCCTTTGTAGTGACATTATAACATATCACGCAGGTATGTAAACAAACTTAGGGTAACGAAGTGTAACAAGAATTAGCAATTAGTTTTTGTAGCATCAATAATTTTTTCAATAAGTTCTTTATAAATATTAGGAAGTAAAGAGCCCACGTTATAATATACTCCTGTATTTGTTTCCATCACTGTATCAACCTTTATGTATCCGCAGGATTTATGGTAATTGACGTCTACTTCTATAAAGTTTAGTATTACTGTGGCCGTAAAATGCATAGTATTTCCAGATTAGTTAGATATGTTTTTCATGGCCGGTAAATGTGGGATTTTTATACATCTCATCGCTCACAGGTAATATAATATGTTGTCTTGTAAGCATATCTGGTTTAATATGTTCCACATCATCATGGACACTTTCAATATGATTGATTGTGCCTTTTTTAGTACCCAAGTTTTCTTGGCGTATCACAGCCCATTTATTTTTATGTGCCTCAACGAATTGGCGTTTAGGCGAAGGTGTGAGTGTAGCATTTGTATTTAGATTTCTAATCAAGTCTAAAACGTGTGGTGTAGGTAGCATGTTTAATTCCTTTTTAGTGGTTAGGTAAAAGACTTTATTTGCAAATAAAGTCTTTTTTATTTATTATGAGCAGATAAAATTAAATGCTCTCCAGGAATTTTTATTTTTGTAGTATGTAGCAATCCATTCTACAGTTTTAAGGTGGGGATATTGTGTAATATCTTTAGAATTACATAATTGAGTTACTAGCTTGTCTTTAATACGTTTACATTGCTCTTCTTTTTCATTTGCTTGTAAGCGTACAATGTCAAATGCTTCATTGACTATATTTGTAAATTCCCGTTTATTAGCATTTTGAGTTTTAAGGTCTTGAGCTGCATTTACATCTAGAGTTCTTTCAAACATTACTGTAATTTTAGCAGTTTTCTGGGATTGTTTTTCAATTTTAGTTACACCGTGTGCGTCGCATGTAACTGTATAGGACATTGTGTGGTTTGACATAGCGGATGTTCCGAAGCTAAAACGTTGCCCTTCAATGTAGATACCGTCAATACATTTGCTTAGGAGGAAAGTAGCTTGCTTTGTGCTAACAAAGTATCCGCCGTTTTTTGCAATTGAGAAGAAAGATTTTAACATTTTGTAGCTCCGTTTTAGCAACAACACTTGTTGCCTTTGTAGTGTTATTATAACAAACTACAAAGTTAAGTAAACAACTCAATTGTTACCGTTTGTAACTAGCATTGTTGTGTTTAATGTGTTTATTGTACTATATGAGACAGCGTATGAGACAGCGTATGAGAGCGTTTAATAGCGTTTAAGTTAGCAAGCAATACAAACGTATTACTTACTAACTAGCATACGTTAAAACGCTATTTTACGCTATTTGCAAATGCAATTAACGCTTTAAGTTTATTATTAGAATTTTTAAGCACAATATCTCTAGCATTGCTTTGTGCGTTTTTAGGTAAACTACTAATAATATTGTTAATAGTTTCTTCTAATTGTGTGTATTGTTGTGTATTGCTTGCTTGTTTTTTAACAACAGTTTTTGCAGTTTTAGTTTCAGGTTTATTATTTTGCACATAATTAACTAAATTAGTGTATGAATCCTGAAATATTGTTTTTAGTTCTAATAACTTTAGTTCACCTAAAGCATTAGCTAAATTTTCTAAAACTATTGCTAATGCAGCACTTTTAGGTATATTATTATTTTTGTTGCTGCTAGTATATGCAGTAATAGGAACATTTGCTATAATTTGCAAATGCTTAGTTTTATTATTAGAAAGTTGTTTTGCGCTTGCAGTTAAGTTAGACCAGTTTTGAGTAAACCAGGAACTTAATTGTGCTTTGTAAAAACCTAACCACACTTCATCACTAACATTACCTGTTTTGTATGCGTGTAGTAAAGTATTAATTGTTGTTGTTAGATTAATAACAATGTGCTTAAAAGTTAGAATGTTACACATAAAATTTACTACTTTGTATAAGCAACAACACTTGTTGCTTTTGTAGTGTTATTTTAACACACTACAAAAACAAGTATAGTAAAACAGTGTAACAGTTTGTAAGTGAAACTTTGTTTAACTGTTACACTGTTTTTTTTAATTGCGTTTCAGGCAATATTGACACATATTCCCAATAAAGGGGCCTGTTACTCTGCAATGCTCACATTTTTTAAACATATACTTCTCCAATTTAAGCAAGTAAAACGCTTTACTGCCTTTGTGTTGTTATTATAACATACTAGCAAAAACAGTAAAGTAAACAAGTGTAACAGTTTGTAACTGTTACACTTGTTCAAAGTTATTTTACAAACACCATTTGTGTTTGTGCTTTTGTATTTGTGCAAATAATAAGTTTTTCATCTTTACTTATGTAAAACTTGTAGTTATTGTTGTCGTCATAATAAATGTTGTCGCATTCGTAGCAATCAATGTTTGTTTCCAAAAATTGTTGCTTTGTTATTTGTAGCATTGTTGTATACAATAATGCTACAATTTCCTTATCATTTAAGTTAGTGTTTAATTTAACAGTAACTTTGTTGTTTTTGCAAACTGCTATAAATGTGTACATAATTTTTTACTACTTTGTATAAGCAAGTAAAACACTTTACTGCTTTTGTGTTGTTATTATAACACACTAGCAAAAACAGTAAAGTAAACAAGTGTAACAGTTTGTAACCGTTACACTGTTATTTTTAGTTACTCCTGATTAATTCTAATGTTACGCAACGTCCAACTAGGACAATTTGAGTGACATGCAGTAAGATAATCTACCCATTCCCTGCCCTCTTTATCTATACAAGTAAATCTAGACCACAATTTAGCAATAGTACGTGGGCATTTTTCTGATATTGATTCAGTTGTTCTACTCATTTTATAGGTGTCGTAAACATAATCATATTGGGTATATCCGTAATGTGTAGATGCAACTCTAGCATAACACGTATCTGCCCAATAATTGTTATCTATTAAGTTTAGAAACTCTTCTCTTAACTCTAGGACCTTTTTAATATCCTGTTGGATATATCCCATTTTTTTAATAAACAATGTGTCATTTTTATAAAATACTTCGTTCGGGATTACCTCTAATTGTGCAATTATTGCTAGGGCAGTTTTGTAAATGCCCTCATGGTTTAGGCATGCATCTGCAGAATTGAACTCAATGCCATCATCAGAAATAAATTTAGTAGTAGTTTGCATAATATAAGCCCCTTTGTTAGCAACAACACTTGCTGCCTTTGTAGTGCTATTATAACACACTACAAAAACAAGTATAGTAAAACAGTGTAACAGTTTGTAACCGTTACACTGTTGCTTTAGTTAAGGGACTAAACGAATAACCATTTCAGGAGTTTTAATTACAACCTCTAAAATGCTCGTAAACGCATAAGTACGCACTTGCACCTCATCTTCCAGATTTTGTTTTGCGCTTGCTTTTTTAGCAGGCATAAACTCAACAATATCTGCAAAGTTTACTTCTTCCCCTTTAGAGTTTTCATAAACTGTTTTGCCACGTTTCCCGACTGTAATTGTTTGCAAATACAGGCCACCGTTATGCTCAATAACAGCTTTACAGATGTGCTTGCCCCAAGTAAGTTTTTCTGCCTCAAAGTTTACCGGAACACCTTCAACAGCTTGTTGTTGCTTAACTGCTTTTTCATAATTGGCATTTAAGTCTACAACCGTTTTTTGTACTTTGTAGATATCGCCGAAAGCATTAACTTTTGTTTTTGCTTTGTTTTTCTTGTTTAACTTAAACAAAGTGCGTGTAACTAAAACTGCCTGAAAGGGAGTTTCATTCATTTTTAGGAAAGCTAAGATAGACATTGACAAGTTAGAAGTTTGCATAATATAAGCCCTTTGTTAAACAGCACACTTGCTGTCTTTGTAATGTTATTATAACACACTACAAAAACAAGTAAACAAACTTAGTGTAACAGTTTGTAAGCCGTTACACTGTGAGCATTACATGCCTAAGAAATACTTAGGGTTAATACGGTTAACGTGGTAAATGTCTGCTTTGTTGTTTTTAATGCACTCTTTGCGCTTTAATAGGTAGTTGGTAAATGCTTTGACAATTTTATCTTTGTCACCTGTTGACTTTCTAAAAGGGCATTTAACTCTTGACATAGCCATATAAGGTTCTGTAGAGTTGACGGAAAGGCTACTGCCATCAACTAATTCCAAGGAAAACTTGCCATCTGCTTGTTCATAAATTGACAAAATAGTCCGCATAGGATCATTATGCTCAATCATATTTTCGCATTCAATAGGCTGTTGTATCAATAGTCTAATAAAGAAACAACCTTGGCCCAAACAAGGTTTGGAGAATGATATGTAACTATTCGGGAAAATTGCTTGATGAGCTGCTTTAAGTTCTTCAAACTGTGCAACTAATTCTAAATAGGTCATTTGTGTAACTCCGGGTTTTGACAACAACACTTGTTGCCTTTGTAGTGTTATTATAACACACTACAAAGACATGTAAACAAATCAATTGTAACCGTTTGTTACTTAGTCCTCCATCAGCTTTCCGCCAATAGTTAAGTTTTCTCGGCTGTCCATAGTACCAATCACTTCAAGCCCTTCTGGGATAACATCAACAGATTCGACATCGTAGCAATATTCGCCGCCAAATTCTAAATCAATGCGGAACTTGACATTACCTTGATCACCATGTTTGGATTGTGTTCCGCAGTAATAGCAAGGAACAGAATGGTCATAAACCATATTTGTCAACCAACTATCTACAGGCAGGTTTTGTGCCATTTCAATATCACGAGTAACATTATTCCAAGAACGAGTTGACCAGTATTTTGATTGTGCTGTATCTGGTGGTAAAAAGTACATTGCAGTTCTCCAAGTGGCTAGTTTTCTAGCCACGGTTAAGATTAGTTAAAATATGCTACCGCTGCTTCAATTACCGCTTTCATTTTAGGATTGGCTGCCTCAATTTGAAAGCTCATACCACCAAATTTTACCATGTTATGGTCTGGAAAATATGTACCAAATGTTGCGCCAAATTTGAACGTAATAGACTTTTCCAATTTACTTCTCCGGGTTTTGACAACCACACTTGCTGTCTTTGTAATGCTATTATAACACACTACAAAGACAAGTATACCAATCAATTGTAACAGTTTGTTACAATTGATGGCTTAAGGTTATCCCCACACAAAGGGTTTAATTTCGGAAATAACGTATTGGCTGTAACTACGTTTCAGGAAAGCACGAAGGTCAGCTTCGTCATCGCCCCATTCCTGGATATTGTAGCCGCAAACAAAAGTAACATCGTACAACATAATATCTCTCCCATTAAGCAACAACACTTGCTGCCTTTGTAGTGTTATTATAACACACTACAAAGGCAAGTATACCAATCAATTGTAACGAAGTGTTACACGTTAAACTCTAAAATGCAAATTTCACCTTCTCCTTTTAACGAGATAGTAGAGCCGTCTGCCCGTTTAATATACATCTGAGCAATGAAGATTTCATCGTCCATACCGTATTCACGCATAATATCTACCATTTGCATGGCAGTATAAGTGTCACCTTTGTCAAGAGCTTCAAGAATAAAGCTGCAATTGAATTTTTTGTCAACTGCTAAGATACACGCCTCGGCTGTACCTTTATAAGTATGGCTAAACTCCTCGGTCTGATTTGCGCTAATGAGGCACACACCATTTACAATCAAGGACACTAATTCGGAAAGGATAAGTTCATTCATAGCAATTACCTAAAGTTGGAAGCATAGCTTAGTTTAAGAACTAATAGTCCGGGTTCTGTTACCACACCGTAAGTAATAATACCTGTGTGTCCGCCTACCAGCTCAATTTTATAAGGAGCATCGCTTACATAAGATATAAGCTCCTTTGTCCAGTAAACTGTATTTTGTTTACTTGGCTCACCGTATCCAGCAAACTCTGAACTGGAGACATTTAACAAATAACTATTAGCAGTTAAGTTAGTCGCTTCTATTTTAAAGCCAGGAAATAACTCTTTAAATCTCCGTACCATATATTGAGATTCTGCCAAAAGTCTTAAACTCATTTTATTCTCCAATTAAACAACACTTGCTGTCTTTGTAGTGTTATTATAACAATATGCTAAAGATGTGTACACCAATCAATTGTAACAAAGTGTAAATAGTGTAAAGGAGTTAATATGAAAGATTATATGAATTTTCTGTTGGAATCAATTAAAACACCACATGAAATAGCTCATAGCATAGCACAATACAACGCCTCTCAGCCGCTCTCTAAGGGCGGGCTTGGGCTACATAGCAACAATACGTCACATGAGCGGGCTCATGCTCTTGGCTATGATATAAGCTCACCACGCTATAGAGGACTATCACAAACCCATAGTGACACACATAGTCAACCTTATATTTGGACAAGCCCAGAGCCTAGCCATGCGGCGGAATATGCTTATGGTGATACTAAGAGTCAACCGAATATATTAAAGGTTTTTGTAAAGAATAATTCACCAGTACATTTAGGATATCGTACATCAAGCGTATCGACTACCTTTGCTGATGTTAAAGACAGGGTTAAAGGCAGAATACTTAACGCATATCAAAATAAACAAACGGACCTTGATACTGCTAAGACAGCGTTTAATACAGTTGATAGTTTGCCTGATAGAGAGGGACATAAAGACGTTTGGCATTGGCGTGAACATACTCCAGAGTTTAGATATGCTCTTTCGGCTGTAGGTTATGATTCCTTACAAGACACTGAAAGCAATGGTCATGAGACCTATGATACAGTTGGGCTATTCCACCCACATCAGGTCAAATCAGTTCATGCTGCATTTGACCCGATGAATGTACATGGAGGACTTTTAAGTTAAATCATCCAATTCTGCTGCGAAGTTACCAGACGCCAGTTTATAAATAATTGCTGGCTTTGGATCCCAGGTATCGCTTTCGTCGTCACGGCAAACCATTACAACACCATCTTCGGTTAGGATATCAAAAATATCATCAACTGAGACTTCTTCATCCCAAATTGGATAAAATACATTATCGCCCTGGTATTTGCGTATGTATTCTGACAAAGTTGTTGTGGTATCTACATACCAACCAATGCTTTCAAACGACTTTCTTACATCGTTACGGTTGTTTTGATCTGCAACAACAATAAATTTAGTAGCCATTTTACTTCTCCGGGTTTTGACAACAACACTTGCTGCCTTTGTAGTGTTATTATAACAACACTACGCAGGCAAGTATACCATTCAAATGTAACCGTTTGTTACACGAAATATTTTTTATCTATTCGGTCAACATTATATATTTTTTCTTTATGAGTATTAATACATAACTTTCTTTGTTTGATATACTGTGAGAAACTAAACATAATAGTTTCAATATCTCCTGCAGATTTATTAAATTCACATTTCACGACTGGTATTGGTGTATTTTTGCTAGTGGGAGACAACATAAGATAGCCGTCTATAACTAAATCTGCAACTAATTTCCCGTTATGTGTTCTGATTTCAAATACAGTACGCATAGGGTCGTTATGTGGAATACTGTGAGCACAATCCTCAGGTTGTTGTAATAGCATGGTAATGAAGCATGATACACCGCCCAGGTTAAGATAATCAAACTCAATATAACTATTGGGAAATGACTCTTTATAAACTGCATTAATGTATGGTATTAGCTTTTGGATGCTCATTATATGATACTCTACTAAAGCAACAACACTTGTTGCCTTTATAGTGCTATTATAACACACTACAAAGACATGTATACCAATCAAGTGTAACAAAGTGTAAGTGAAACTTTGTTTAATTATTTTGCCTTACGAACCTTTTCTAATAGGCGACTACGTTTGAGACCGCTTAAATGGTCAATAAGAAGCTGGCCGTTTAGGTGATCAATTTCATGTTGAACACATGAGGAAGCAAGGTCACTTAATTCAATTTCCACCTTTTCGTTAAATTTAGTGTGGTATTGAACCACGATAGTCTTAGGGCGAGAAACGTTTTCAAACCCATTTGGTAAAGATAAGCACCCTTCTTTATATTCAAATAACTCTTCAGAGCTACTTAGAATGACTGGATTAATCATTAGTAGTGGTACCGCACCAATACCTAATTTATTTGTTGACAACACAAATGCTCGGATATTATACCCAATTTGTGGTGCAGCAAGACCAAGGCATTTGACGTTAATAAAAGTGTCCATTAAATCTTGTAGCATTTCAACAACAGAATCGTTGAATTCTGTAATATCTTCTGCAACACGATTCAAACGTACATCAGGATATCGTAGGATCGGTTTAATCATTATATGTCTCCGAGCGCATAGGTTATATGCGCTTTATTATAAGGTTAAGATTATTGTGGTGTAACTGCTACCATTTCCATTAATTCGCATTTGGAAAGATATTCGTCGGTAATTACTTCACCTTTACTGACAAGTGGTAATAGCATTTGCTCGGGTGTTAGAAGAATTAGTGCCCAATCAAAATTTTCTGCTTGTGATACATTAACAATTAGGCCATTTTCAATTACTGAAATGGTGCATAGTTTGTTAAGGATAAATGCTTGCAAGAAAGCTGATGGTAGCATAGTATTTTACCTTTTTTACTAAGCAACAACACTTGTTGCCTTTGTAGTGTTATTATAACATACTACAAAGACAAGTATACCAATCAATTGTAACCGTTTGTTACTGTTAAGAGAGGCGTTTTAAGGCATGTTAAAACTTAAACATACAAACGTATTGCTTGTATGTTCAAGTGCTCTTGACGGCTATTTTTCAAGCAATTCACGCATGGTTTCAAGTGCATTGTCGTTGTAGATAAAGTCACCATTTAACCATTGTGTAAGGGTGAAGGATGTACCAAGAATTTTATTTACTTCTTCAATACATGCCGCACACTTATCATTCCCATGGCTATGGTTTGTAAAAACCCAACGAGCAGTCTTAAATTTCTTTGAAAATTCCGTATGCTCATTATTGTAAGAATCGTCGATACTGTCAAATTTTCCAGTTTGAAATTTGCTGACTAGCTCATTTACCTTCTGTATATTTGGCCCATCTGTCCATTCAATACTGATGGAGTTGTAGTCACTGGTTACAGAAAACTTAACGCCAGGAAAGTTCTTTTTGAGGTCTAACCGTACATTTTGAACGGCTGTATTTGATTCTTTTAGGTGAGCAAACATAGCGCATCTCCGGGTTTTGACAACAACACTTGTTGTCTTTGTAGTGCTATTATAACACACTACAAAAGCAAGTATACCATTCAAGTGTTACCGTTTGTAACTACACTATTCCGGTAATTGGAAAATAGTAAAACAGCATTCACCATGAATACCTTTAAATTCTCCGCCTAATCCCCACCACTTAATTGTTAATGACTCACCTAAACCGGCATACGGGTAGTCATACATGAAAAGGGCGGCTGCCTCTTTGGCATTTTCTTCACTACTGAAAACAGTATTGCCTTCAACACCTGGCGCAAATTCTTGTGATAAACCTGTATCAGTTGTATAAGCAGCCATACACATAAATTTAGGCATTTTACTTCTCCGGGCTTAGGTAACAACACTTGTTGCCTTTATAGTGCTATTATAACACACTACAAAGGCAAGTAAACAAATCAAATGTAACCGTTTGTAGCTAGAAATTAATAGCAATCATCCTCGTCATGGTCGCCATAGTGGTCATCATCTTGTTCTTCATCATCACCTGTAAAGATGCTTACTAAAACATCACCATTAGAGCAAGTAATTGTAAACTCACCGTCTTTACTTCTGGAAACTACGCTGCCTTCATCAAGGAAGATAATGCAACCTAGTTTATTATTTTGGGTAAAAGATGAACCAACTTCAACATCTGCCATTGGTACAATGCCCAACATACCAGCATCTACAGGAAACTCATGTAATACCGATTTAACTACGCCGCCATAACAACCATCACCATACATTGTAGATAAACCAATAATGGATTTGCTGCGGTTTTTATTTGTGAAAATACCTTGACAGCTTTTGTCCATGGAGTCACAAAATTCCGACCAAGTTGTTGTATCATGTGAGAAACAATAGCAAGGGTCACCAACATAATAAGGGCCACTTACATTAACTTCAAAGGAATTATTTGCACCGTGTTCAGTGCTAACAGGAGTGAACATATTGTTAGTTACCGCAATAGGATTTGACATAGTTTATAACTCCGGTTTTGACAGCAACACTTGCTGTCTTTGTAGTGTTATTATAACAACACTACAAAGGCAAGTAAACAAATCAAATGTAACCGTTTGTTAAAGAACTTTTGTTACTTAGGGTTGCTAGACACAAGTATTGATAGGAATTTATCAACTTTACCTGCAAATGCTTTAATATCAAATGTTTCATCCTTTTCGATAATATCTAATAAAGCCTTATTGATTCCCTTAGAGAAGTACGATTTTGTCATTGACTCTTTATAGGCATTATAGGAATTATAATAGGTGTCATTAAATGGTCGAAAGTAATTTAATATATTTTTCGTATCAGATAACAAATTTTTCATTGGATTTTTAGTATGCATATCATTTCCAAAGTAAAAATAACCCAATAGCTTTTTGGGATTAGTAATAGGAGTGAATCCTTTTATAGCTTCCTCTGGCTCCTTTAACAATAATAAGTAAAATATGGTACTTAGTAAAGTGGCTGGAGTTCTTGTAGATGCTTCTTTTGACCATGCATTTTTTAATGCGATATATGTTTCTTTTTTCATATTGACCTCAACGATTTGATTAAATGTTTTTTCTTGATTTTAGAACTTACTGAATCTATACCACCAAACATATTGGAGTTGGATATTATTTCCGCCCATGCTGTCAAGTATAGAGATGTACTGTTTTCACTTTCCCATAGCTTTTTAAGCTCTTCGCCTTTTATAGTGTGAAAGCACATATCTCGGCGGATTAAATCTGCGATAATAGTATTGTTTGAAAGCTCGCTATACTGCAAGAAAGAGCATTCAGCGTGGTTTGGAAAGTGACGTTTGTTATTAGCGTCATATTCTAAACACAACGGCTTACCGCAGTCGTGCATTATGTGATATTCTTTCATCACGTCTACTGTTAATAGTTTAGATTTATTATTTTCATAATATGTGAATAATACTGGTGGAATATTATAGATATTAGGCTTTTGGTGATTCAAAATATCTAATAATTCTAAATATGTTTCATGTACAGATACGCCATGTTGGTATATTGTCATGCCTTCACATTGTAATGTATTATTCATTTGATGTAAACATTCTTCCAAAGATTTATAAACATTCATTATGAATTTCTCCATAACTGAAATGATTTGAAAACTTTTCGGTCTGTTTCTAATATAGGCTGTGAAGCAAATGCTGTCAGTCCATAATCCCAACTGGGTTCGGAAAATGACTCGTATGTTATATTATTCTTCTCTAAGAAGGACATAGCTTTAAGCAATTGTTCTTTGTTGCGAATGCCAATTACTATTAACGAATTAGGTTCGTTACTAGGATTGGTAAATTTTAAGCCAGCTTGTAAAGCGGCATGAGATGCTTGAACGATCTGTTGTTGTAATGTTATATCTTTTCTTACAAAGACATAAGTGTAATATTTTTGATCAATCTATGTATTCATTTTGTTGCTCCAGTTGAGGAAGTGAGACCATCTCACTTCCTTTATATAGTTGTTGCTTATGCGTTTATTTTAAGGTATTCTAAAATAATGTCAATACCTTCTTTGTGAAGTTTTGCATTTACTTCGCACCAAGCTTCACGACTTGGATCATTAGCATCACCTACAATTTTCTGTAGGCCTACGACGGTGCTAATTTTACCTACAAACAGGTCCAATATAGTTTTTACATCACTATATCGACCGTCACCGTGCCATCCACAAACTGTAATACGAGTATCACTACCTTCTTTGGTGTAATCTGTACTGAATAAAGCACTATGTTTGGACGTTTTATACTTATAGCCTTTAGACTTCATAAGTTTATTGATTGCCGCAATACCTGCAATTGCATCGTTTTGAATTTTGGTGTTGTTAGCGTTTAACATAGTAATCTCCAGTTAACAGCAACACTTGCTGCCTTTGTAGTGTTATTATAACACACTACAAAAGCAAGTATATCAATCAATTGTAACGAAATGTAACTACGTTATTCTTCTACCGTTAGTTTATAGTCGTTTGCAATTTTTCTCAACTGATGTGGCCAGTATTCTACATCGTAATTATCATGTAAACTTTGTAAATCACATAATAGGTCAATGTCGCCACCAAATTTACGGCCATTATTTTCTAATACACCGCTATCAAGTAATACACTGACAACTTGATCGTCACCAGCATAATGCCCTTCAACTCTTGCAGTATCAAAGCCTTCAGGTAAGAGGCAACCAATTGCACACATGAGACCAGTTTTAGTCTTATATTGACAAATTGGTGAACCATCAGGATGGTTGATAGGGAGAATGCTCTTTTGATTTTGAGTCAACAAATGATTACGGACTTTGTTGAAAATTTCTTGCTTGTTCATAATAATTCCTCTAATTGGTGACTCATGCCTGTTGTGCTAGAAGTTGTGTTAATATATTTTTTGCCCATACATAGTATTCACCATGTGCGCCAGAAAATCCCATAATTTTTAAAGGTTTATTGATGCTTTTGTGTATTTTATATAATTCTATAAATTCACCTTCTCTATTATAAAATATATAATCTTCAGGCTTTTTAATTTTTAATGTTGGTCTGCATTTAATATTACAATACATTCGGTTTTTATATAATTTTGTATTACATGATTTGCAATATCTATCTATCGGCACACACATTTTCCTGCCAATTTTCCAGCCTTCTGGTATATCTATATTCTTATCTATTTTTTTAGATTCAAATGTATTGATATTATGTATCCACTTAGTGCCATACTGGCTATTCCCAATTCCGTTTTGATGTATAGCTATATTTTTTGATGCTTCCTTTCTAATATGTTCATAAGTTTTACCAGTTAAATATCTTTCTTTCTGTTTGCTACTTACTAACATCATCATAAATGCATGACATACTTTATAATGTTCGTTACTATTTTTAGGATATATTTTAGTTAATAATAAATGACAAATAAAGTGTTCCTTTGCGGTCAATAATACTAAATTTTCTTTATCATCAGTGCCACCTAAACATCTAGGTATAATATGATGATTTTCTCTATAGCCAATAACTTCATTTAGTTTTCGATGATTAATAATTTTGTCATATATATTTTTATAATTCATCTATATTCCTATAATGGTGCCCTATACCAGATTCAAACTGGTGTGCGAGTATTTAGAGTACCCTGCTTTATCACTAAGCTAATAAGGCTTTAATATACTAAGTTGTCAATTATACGGTATATGAATACCGTTTGCAATCATATCTTCAAACAGTTCTTTGTTAAATTGGCCAAAGCTACCATTAGTCACTTCTGCAATAGGAACCCACTTGCCAAGACCTTCGTGTTCCTCAGATTGCAATACTAAATCTGCCAATGTACCAACATAGCAACCTACCATAAAGTCACCGTCTTCTTTTAGGCAATGGAAGTCATAATTGGTAATATAACCTGTTTCTTCGAGGACTTCACGTACAATTGCACTATTAAGCGATTCCCCCGGATCTACCTTGCCACCTGGTAAACCAAAGTCTAATTCGTTATCGCGGCGGTGGGTTGCGAGAATAGTATCTCCATCAATAATCACAGCACATACAGCATATCTCATTTGTAATTCTCCTTACACAAAAAAGTAATGAATGTCAGTTTCACAGTCATAAATCATAAACACATCGTCTTCATCTTTATAATACTCGAAGTCCGATGAAATAGGTAGTCGTAACATATCTACAACACTTTTGGGGACGTTATCAAAAAACTCTTCAGCAGTTATTAAATCTGCTTCGGCCATGTTACACGCAAAGTCAGAAACAGTATAATACGGTAGTTGCATCACAATACAGTCACCGTCTTCCGTAAAACTGTTTACACAATTACCTACATATTGCTTAGTCACTTTCTATCTCCAACTTAACGACAACACTTGTTGCCTTTGTAGTGCAATTATAACATACACGCAAAAACAGTAAAGCAATTAAATGTAACAGATTGTAAGTGAACTTCGTTAAGCGAACTTCGTTAAGTATTACTGATTTGTAATCATAAAAAAGCCCGCTCAAAGCGGGCTTTTTCTTAAAGTGTTTTGGCCAAATGTAAATTAAAGAACTCGTCTAAAACTTCATATGCTTTACCTTCAAGTTTTAGTAAACGTAGTTTCTGATATAACATTTCTAATTCGTTTACTATAGGTAGCTCTTTGTACACTTCATGTACATCATTAGCCATAACAGCAATTGAAGTAGGATTCCATATACCATCTAGTATTTCAGTATATAAATCTGTTTCAGAAATATTTAATAATTCTATTGCACGAGAAGCAACCTTAATAATTGCTTCATAATCTTCATGGGTGCTATCGATTGTATAGCTGTCAACTTCATCAAATTCTGTTAGAAAACTTTGCATAACATTCTCCAGTAAGCAACAACACTTGCTGCCTTTGTAGTGTTATTATAACACACTACAAAAACAAGTAAACAAAACAAATGTAACAGTTTGTTAATTTTTGCCGACAGTTTGAGTGTTAGTGATATAGAAAAGTTTTGGTGTAAATGTACCTTTAAGAATACCAAGTACAACAAACAAACCAACGCAATCCCAAAAAGGAATTGACTGAAATACTTTAGGAACAAAGTAAAAATATGTTACGCCAATTGAGTAATATGTCCAGAACAGCCAAAACGGAACTGCCAAGCCAATTGCTGCAATTGCACTAATTAACCAACCCAACAACGGGATTTTATTAAACATCACATTCTCCAGAAAAATTAAAGACCAGTACCAATTAAGTATTCAACGGGGCTAAATCGACGCTGATTGTCGATAATGCGTAAGGAAGTAAAACCATTATCAGCAAAGATTTCGGGTTTAAAATAGATATCAGTAAAAGAACAATCCATTTCATCGTCCAACGTGTCGATACGTTCTTTGACAATGCCAACTTCTTTCCAAGAACGGTATAGCTCTTCTAAGTCGTCACGCAAATCTGCACTATTATCGTATGGAGTAATAACCTGGATAAACTGGTTACTAATAATACTGTTTGAGGTAGTACTCAGGCCAAGCTGTTTTTGCACAAAATCTAATACAGTAGTTTTCATTTACATTGCCCTTTGCTTAGTTGCTTAATATGTGCTTAGTATAACATATATTATGGAAAGTTATGTTGTTGTAATGTAAGTGTGTGTATTGATTATAGTTTCGCCATTTGGGTGTTCGTCCAAATGCTTTTTATTAACATAGAAGCCATAAGTTAACGGTAAGGTGTTCTTGCCATAACTGCTACAAGTCCACTTGGCTTCGGGGAAGTCAATCTTAAATTGTTTCAGGTGTTGAATTAATACACTGATGAAGTAGTAAAATTCTTGTTCACGTTTCATGTTAATCTCCGTATGATGTCAGCTTTAATGTTTTCGGGAGTATAATGTGGAATTGTAATTACTTCAACATTTGTTTCAAGTATTCTGCGGCGAAATGCTATATGCATCTCTTCAAACGTACAATTAAATCGCTCGTCCAAATACTTCAAATTTGAGAGTTTGTATAAATTCAAGTAATAGTTGACAATTGAGTTAAATTGGAAAGTATTAACAACGGTATAAACGCTGTCATCACTACCAAGCACCACTAGCGGACGCAAGGGTACTCTTACTAATACACTTTCTACGACATCACTATTAAATTCAGTATGATCGTTTTTAGACGCATAAGTAATATTTCTATCTTTACTTAGTAATTCGCCAATGGATAGAGTACGTTTATCTAGGTAAATTTGTGATGGGTCTAACATAATCTCTCCAAAAGATTCTTTAGGCTAATACCGCCGTGGTGTACTGACATACTGGTCATAATCACTCTGTTCCATGCGTACAGGTGGATCATCCCAATCAAATGCCTTTGGATGTGATGGTAAAGACGGCAATGGTCTTGTAGGACTTATTGTACCGTCAAGTACCTTAACTTCCACCTGTGTGCCAGGCGGAAGCAATTGTAAAAGTTTAATTGCTTCTGCAGGGTTCATTTTAATACCTTAATCTAAACGGCTATCAGCGTAACAGTCTACGCCAAGTTTGTCTTTAATTACTTTAGCAAATGCCCGAGCACCTTCTAGGTGCGTGTCAACATTTTGCACAAAGCCCATACGTCCGGAACGACCAGGCATCCAATACTGTAAACCACCTTCCCATGCCTTGCTAAAGCCATTTGCCAATAACATTTTACCGAGTTTGGTACTACCTTTAACTCCGTATACAGTGGACCAAGCAAAGCCGCAAGCAAATCGGTCAACACCACCAAGTTGAGTATTAAAGTAATTTGCCGCAGCTTGCTCAGCTGCAACCAACGCTTCTTGAACTACTTCTTGAACTTGTTCTTTAGTAACTGTGGTCATTTTGTATCTCCAGTTGGGCAACAACACTTGCTGCCTTTGTAGTGTTATTATAACACATATTAATAAAACTAATGTATAGCAATTGTAAGTGTATGCATACAATTGCCACCACTTTATGCTAGTTGATACTGTTATTTTTGCGGGTCAGGTTAATTTTGTCAACCGCTTCTTTGTAAAGAATATGTGACAATTCGCTGATACTATAACGTTTTCCTGTATCGACTTCCATAATACTATCGATACGAATTTCACCGTCAAATAAATGATAACCAACGTCTACTTCAATGTCTTTCAACATTATATTTGCTGTCTGGGCCATATTATCTCCTAAATCGCTACAGATTTAATTTTGTTATACAACAAAATGGGAGGTTGAATATCAACCTCCCATGCTTATTAGGTTACTTTGAAGTCCACCCGGAAATGAGAGCCTTTGCGTACACTGTCGCCACCTCGGAAGGGCTTCCAAACTTCATTTGTATTAACTACTGTAATAGTGTAGTCAGGCGCCAAACGATTTTGGATGGCAGTTGCCAATTTTTCTGCGGTGTAACCATTATGGTAAAAGAAACCTTTCAATACAACAAAATTGCCTTTTGAGCAAAATTGGTCATCACCTAAGCCTTCTAAACGTTCTTTAATGATTTTGCGATCTTGAGCAGTTAACATTTTGTTTCTCCGAGTTAGCAACAACACTTGCTGCCTTTGTAGTATTATTATAACATACTACAAAGGCAAGTAAACTAATTAAACGTTACCGTTTGTAACAGGGCTTGGTTGCTCTTTTAAGGAATAGCTAGTGTTACCACAGCCATTCATCGCAGCATTGTCAATCGCATTGTTCAGGTTTGTAATTAAAGACTTGATGGACTTAGGATTAGTGTTAATCTTTTTGTTGCCCTTTTCGTGCTGATATGATTCACCAGTTTCTAAACTGTATTTGAATGTTTGGATCAAGTTTTCGAGAGTATCTGTATATTCCATAACACGGTCGCCACCCATACGATAACGACGAGTAACTACTGTAAAGGTTTTAGGAGCTTTAGAGGATTTAGTAGAAGTAGTCATAATATGTTCTCACTTGTTAAAACAGCAACGCTTGCTGTCTTTGTAGTGTTATTATAACAGTTATAAAAATATAGTAAACTAATCAATTGTTACCGTTTGTAATTTATAATGCGCTCAATAAGAGCTATCAAGGCATATAGTTTTAATGTAATACATAAGCACATGATTGTCGTTCAACCCGTACTCATGAGGCTATAGTTAAGCTAAAACGTATCCAGCATTAACAGCTTGCATATCACACCATTCTTTTGCACATTCCTCCGTATAGAACTTGGCCTTTTCAAATACATTGCATGAAATAACACCTATAACGGTATCATGGATTGTATGATAATATACAATGCGATTACCTAATATATCCTTACGCCCATTATTAGAATCCCATTTAGATAATACTCTATACACATTAGTATTGGCGCAAGTTTTAATATCGTTACAAAGGTATGCTCCGTCGACTAATTCTAAACCTTCGACCGCATTATTACATACACTACAGATATTATTTGTCATTTTTACCTCGAATTTTTTCTAATTTATGATCGCTGAACCAGGTTGTACTATTATCTTGTAATAACACTTCGCACTCACTAAACCCTACTTTAGTAACAAAGCCTTCCATACCATACTCTTTACCATCTTCGTAGATAACAGAAACCTTGTCGTTAACTTTATGTTTACTAGATGCTTGGGTAATCATATTATAGCCTTTTTAATTTAGATAGATGAAACTACTATATCCATTATAGTAGCTTCATTAAAGATGTCAACTTATTCAAATATAAGTTTTAGTACATTATATTTGAAATACGACTTAAGAAGCACCAAGTTTATGTCACCAACTGCTATTTCTAATTTAGTGCCACACTCAAATTTGATACAAAGAATAGGTTTAATTGAATTACAAACACCAATATCAATAACCTTTTCAGATTGGTATTCAACTTTATGTTGTGCTAACGTATCTTGAACCTTTTTAACACACTCTTTAACTTGTTCGAGTAATGTATTAGGTTTAGCAGGTACAGGCTGTTGTGGCACTACTTTTGATTTTAACTCTGTGTCACTACGTTCTTTAACTGCGGCGGCAACTAATTGACCAAGGGATAATGATTCAGGATGTTGTTTGCTGTTATTCACTAGAGGATTAAACTTAAAATAATAATGGTTATTAGGAATTTTAAGAGTAGAACCACTAACATAGCTTGAAGTATAACATTTAGCGGTTTGGTAACGACTAGAAACTTTAAGTATCCGTAAGTGAAATACATTTTTAATCAAATATACGTCAACACTAATACGAATTGGCTCCATAGTGCGGTACCGGGCCTTACGCTGAATAAAGGCAGTTAAGTTGTTCATCATGTATGGATCGATGAATACTAACTGTTTTAAGTTATGTTTACCTACTTCTGGTAGTTTGATAATATCTAATGTCAGTTTGCCGTTTTCATCATATTTTGCAGGCAGTTGATCTAATACCTCTTTAAGAATTAAAGCACGATTAAACGATTGTGAACCGCTAAAGTTCTTAAAATACTTGCAATGTAAACCACGGCTGGAAATTTCTTCTGCAACGATTGAATAAGTACCTAATAACATAATGCTCTCCAAAAACTTAACTGGTTGTGTATGGTTGTATTATAGCAACACACTAACGGATAGTATGTTGCTATTGTGTAAATTATGCTAAAGCTAATTCGATTTTACCGATGGTTTGTTGGTTTTCTGCAAACTTATGCGAAGTAATGTTGGTCGATTTGAGATAATCTAAAAAGGCATGTATGCTACGATAACCTTTAGGATAGGTAATAGTAATGTCGTTACGAGTAAAGGTATGTTGGCTACAGTGTGGTAGCTTTTGGATGAACTGTTGTAACTGTTCTCGGGTAATTGACTGTGTTGGTTGAGCAGCAACATGGGCTTCTAGCTTTTCTAAATAATTGGCGATAATAGCGTTGGCGGATACAGTAGCGGCGTTAGAAGTTGGCATGTTAATTCTCACTTTATAAAGCAACAACACTTGCTGCCTTTGTAGTGATATTATAACACACTACAAAGGCAAGTATACCAATCAATTGTAACGAAGTGTTAAAGGGACTTTGTTACTTAAATACCCACAGCGGACGCTTTTCCTTGGCAAGTGTTTCCCAATTAGCAGAACCGCCAACTGCAACACCTTCAACAATTTTGACCCAACCCTGATTAATCCACATAGTACCGTGTCGGGCACCTGATTTAATTACTTCCACCATTGGCTCGTCAGTATATCCTTTATCGCCACACCCGAAAATCATACGCTTACCAGCAGGGGATTCCTCAAAATACGATTGATTGGCAACATAATGTACAATGCCGCTTTGTTTGTTTGACCAGCCCTTAACAATTGCCTTCTCAGCAGTTTTAGAACCAGAAACTAATGAGCTTGCAGACATAGCGTAAAACTTTTTCATTTGTGTAACTCCGGGTTTTGACAACAACACTTGCTGCCTTTGTAGTGACATTATAACATATCACAAGGTTGTGTACAGTAAAACAGTGTAACAGTTTGTAAACTGCTACACTGTGCTTTAATTATTCCTGACAGATATTTACAAAACCAAAACATTCAAGAACTTCTGGATTACCGCAAGCTGCCCGTAGCTCTTTTAATTTTTCTTCAGTTGGCCCATTTTTTAGGACATATTCTGCAATTTGTAAAGCATTGCTTAAATGCAATACTGTTGTATTGCGGTTACGTTTAGTATGATAATTCTTTTTTGTAGTTAAATTATTAACTAAACGTTTGAATGAGCTAACCGGTGAATTAACAGTTAACATAATAAAAGCCCTTTGTTAAAGCAACAACACTTGTTGCCTTTGTAGTGTTATTATAACATACTACAAAAGCAAGTAAACAAATCAATTGTAACAAAGTGTAAGTGAAACTTTGTTTAATTACATTTCAACTATTGTTAGGCATTTATAATCAATACTACCTGAATATTGAAATGTATCTTCGCCGTCTCCACCGTCTACGTTTTCATCTTTGGCTAATTTAGATTGATCTAAATCATCAACATTAATCTTGAAAACAATTATATTATCAAAATAGGAGTCGGGTATTAACTCAGCAGTTTCTGCATATGACTCTGCAATATATTCGTCAGTTGCAAGACAAATTACAGATGAGTTGCTAAAATCCCAATTTTTACGAATGCCAGGTACTAACCCTTGTTTTTTAATACTTCTAAGTAAAGGTTTATATGTAGCATGATAAAGGTAATTTGACATTTTATAACATCCTAACTTTGACAACAACACTTGCTGCCTTTGTAGTGTTATTATAACATACTGCAAAAACAAGTAAACAAATCAATTGTAACCGTTTGTAAATTATAACATCTCACATCAACAATTAGTAATAATTATAAACATAGCTCAGACAGCATAAACGAGCGTATTCACTGTTAAAATACTTATTGTATGCAAACGTATTACTCATGTTATATGTGTGCTTAAACGCTCTTAATGAGCCAACAAAAAGCCCGCATACGCAGGCTTTTTTGTTTTAGAAACTAATCTAATAGTCCCCAAATATTCTCATCTAATAATTCTGTTTCAACTTTAGGATTATAATGTACAGACAAATACTTGCGTACATCATCACCTGTTTTGAAAACAGTATAATCTGTATGCTCATGGTAAAATAGTTCTTTACCATCTACTGCTAAAGAGATATCTGATTGTATATATCCGCAATCAGGTGTACAATGGCAATGTGAGTGACAAACAGTTGCAACTAAATTAGACATTTTATATCTCCGAGTTAACAGCAACACTTGCTGTCTTTGTAGTGTTATTATAACATACTACAAAGACATGTATACCAATCAATTGTAACAAAGTGTAACTTTAGTCAACTGTAACAAATAAAGTGCGGTCAACTAAGTAGTAATCGCAGTCAATCATAATTTCGTAACAATTATCAGTTATATCATAAACATCAAACACTTGTCCCACAATATATGCACAGTGTTTATCAGTGACTAATGCTGACACCTTTAATGGTTTTACATTAACAATATGGCCAGAAAATATGTCAGCTGATAGGATAGTAAATTGGTTTCTGTCATTTACCACTCGATAAAACGTCTCGCCACTGTTATGTACCACTAAATGATGAACAGTATAAAACTGATTAAAAGTCATATCACTGCTATTTGCCTTTCTATAAATTGCGGTGCTACCGTCGCAGGTATTAAACATAATCGTCTCCAAGTTTGACAACAACACTTGCTGCCCTTGTAGTGCTATTATAACATACTCACAATCAGTGTAAACAAATCAAATGTAACTATTTGTTAACTTCACGAACTTTGTCGTATAGCTCCTTTAAGGTATTGGCTTCGTATTCTTCAGATTGTTTAAACGAGCAATAAACAGTCTTTTGATCCGTCATTATGTGATGAACCGTGTATTTGAAGTAAGACCCATAATCTTTTGATGAAAAGCGAACACACGATAACTGATTATTAATTATCTTTGGCCAAGAAAAACCATGCACCAAACCATTAGTACGATATTGAACTACTTTAACTGGTACACGATATACAACTCTACCACCAACTACTTTAGTATAAGTATCTGATAAAGTTGATATTTTATCTTCTGGAACTGTTTGGTAAACTACAATATATTTCATGATAAGCTCAGTTGAGGGAGGGGACTATGTCCCCTGGTTAGTTAAGTGATGATGTTAATTACATCGGCAATCAAATCGCATTGTTCAATTGAATAGTCTGCAATGTCATCACGAGTATAACGCCCACGGTTTTCAACATAACTAATAATTTTACGAGCTGCTACAATGTAATGATGGTCGTCTTTTTGTGAAGGATTAAGGATTCCCTCTTTTAACATATCAACACACTCGCTCACTAATTCTGTATACCAGGTTTCAATAGCCAAATTGTATTTTGCAGTTTTTGCGAGCTTAAATGCAGCAATCTCATCAGCATTTTCAACATCACGCTCGGTAGTCTTAGCACCGTTAGACTCAGCAACACCACGTGAGATAAACGTGCCAATACGCTTACCTTTGGCATATCCGTGAAATACTACTTTAGCATCTGGTTGAGGTAAATTTTCATCGTAACCAACTTCGGCACTAATTTCTTTGAAAGAACGCATTTTAACTCTCCATTTTGACAACAACACTTGCTGCCTTTGTAGTATTATTATAACATACTACAAAGACAAGTAAACTAAAACATTGTAACAGTTTGTTAAGAGAAATGCGAGGTAGCTTGCTCCAACAGACCTGAGGTTTCATGGTCACCTATAAAGCCCCATACAGAGTCTATAACCTCGCCATCTTCTTCAAATACTAAACCGTAGCAATCGCCCTTTATGTAAGCGTCTAATACCTCTACATAGGCAGTTAATTCTTTATAGAATTCGGTGCGGCGTTTATATTCTCCACCTCTAGATGGGCGTTTTACTGCAACATATCCTAAAATGCCGCTATCCCATTTACAGGAGAATGGAGTAGTGCTAACTGTCATTCCACCATGACAGTAGGCATATATTGGTGCAAACCAATAATCTGTATCATCTAACTCCGGCATGTTTTCAGAAGCCATATAAAAGTTACGAGAATTTAACTTATACTCAAACGGAGTATAGTCTACCCAAGGGTTTTGAGAATCTTGGTCAAGTACTGCAAATGCCTTAACGGTGCCTTTCTCTAAAACTAATTCACGTTCGCACATATTATTCTCCAGTTTGACAACAACACTTGTTGTCTTTGTAGTGTTATTATAACACACTACAAAAACAAGTAAACAAAAACAGTGTAACAGTTTGTAAACTGCTACACTGTTTGGCGTGTTATTATGGGACTAATTTAATAACCATTTCTGAAGTTTTAATAACCACCTCTAAAATGCTTTTGAACGCATAAGTACGCACTTGTACTTCATCTTCCAGATGTTGCTTTGCACTTGGCTTATAAGCAGGCATAAACTCTTCAATATCCTCGAAGTTTACTGCTTCGCCTTTGGAATTTTCATACACTGACTTGCCACGTTTGCCGACAGTAATTGTTTGTAAGTACATGCCGCCATTATGTTCAATAACAGCCTTACAAATATGTTTACCCCAGGAAAGTTTTTCTTTCTCAAAATCTGTAGGGACACCCTCAACAGCTTGTTGTTGTTTAACTGCCTTTTCATAATCACGATTAATATCCACAACAGTTTTTTGTACCTTAAACACATCGCCAAACGCATTAACTTTTGTTTTTGCTTTGTTTTTCTTGTTCAATTTTACAATAGTACGAGTGGTCAGTGTGGCTTGCAACAAGGTCTCATTCATTTTCATGAAGTCTAAAATGTTCATAGTTAAGTTTGCAGTTTGCATAATATAAGCCCTTTTGTTAAACAGTACACTTACTGTCTTTGTAGTGTTATTATAACATTTATAATAACTAAGTAAAGTAAAACAGTGTAACAGTTTGTAAATGAAACTTTGTTTATAAAGGTAGCATTTAAGTATATTGCAGATAGCTTGTATAACAGCCTATAAGAGCGTTTAACAGTAGTTAAAGCTATAGTAGTATGTTGGTACTGTTTTTATTTTTTGTATGCTGAAACGCCCATGTAGGGCGTTTAGTGAGATATTAAATTAGTTAAGTAGACCGTAGATATTGTCATCAGTTAGGTCTTCATTAATGTTTTGAAAATAATGATCATCCCCACTTTTAATTAAGTAGTTTCTAACATCGTCGCCAGTATAAAACACCGTGAAATCAGTATGCTCATGTGCAAAAATCTCTAGTCCATTACGGGTAACTGATATGTCTGATTGCATATACTTACAATCAGGAGTGCAATGACACATATTATGAGAAACAGTAGCAGTATATTGAACCATTTTGTATAACTCCAGTTTGACAACAACACTTGTTGTCTTTGTAGTATTATTATAACACACTACAAAGACAAGTATGCCAATCAATTGTAACGAAATGTAACTTTAAACTTCGGTAATGGTGTACTGTGCAACACCAATATCTTTGTCTGTTACTGTAATTTGAATAATTGATAAGTTGGCAAATGTACATTCGCCTTCAGTTTTAGTAGATGCAGCAATGTCTGATTTTACTGCAATAACCGCACTACCTTGGCTATCAAACTTAATAGTAGGACGTTTTGATGGGGTATTGTATAAAAAGTCGGTTGTAAGTACACCGTTAAGAAAAACCGCCTTTGCTACAATATATTTCTGAGACATGATATTACACCTCTTTATTCATTAATGTAACAACATTCTGAACGATTTCTGCCAAGTTTTCGTCGTCAGTATCAAGAGTGGCATCGTTAAGAATTGGAGAATAGATACCAGTATAAAGTTTACAACTATCGCTAATCGTAAAGAAAATTGCATCATTTTTAGATGCTACCACACTTACTGAAAACTGCGTGAATATTGTATTATTATCCCGAACAATAGTCTGCAATAGCCCAATCTGTACATCACGCTGCCAACCTACAGCCGAGTTAATGTCCTTTAATACTTTACAAATTAGTTCGCATAAGCGCATAATATATCTCCGGTTTGGCAACAACACTTGTTGCCTTTGTAGTGTTATTATAACATACTACAAAGACAAGTATACCAATCAATTGTAACGAAGTGTTAGCTTTCAGTAATATCCATGTTAGTTACAGACTCAATTGACGGTGAGAGATTAAGTTCAATTGTTTCTTGAATCCAATGCCGAGGATTTTGAGATAATTGCAACTCCATGCAAATTTCGTAAGAGCCTTCTTCATCACCAGGAGAACAGTTATAGCCAATAATTAGCTCTCCTTCATATAACTCACCCTCGATTACAGATTGTAACCAACGGTTTGGATGAGTATCAGATACTAGCGTGAAATTAACGTTAAATTGGTTCATTTGTGTAACTCCAGTTTTAGCAACAACACTTGCTGCCTTTGTAGTGTTATTATAACACACTACAAAGACAAGTAAACAAATTAAATGTAACCGTTTGTTACTATTTTAGTGTTAAGCGTAAACTAGATTCAATTGACTGCTCGTACTCACTATAGCCGTCCTCGGATGGGTCATGATAAAACTTAGTTTTATCGTTTAATAAACTTTTTTCTACAGTGAAATTACGTTTAATGAATGGATCTGTTGCTACTTTTAACAGACGTTCGTTAATTGCTGGCCATTGACGGTTTGTCTGACTATACGCTCCCTCACAAGTATCTCGGCGAAAGGTGTATTCGTAATAGATGCTAATGCGATTTTCAAATACCCGAACTTGGCAAGTAATGATTCTATTTTCGTTTTCCTGGATATATGCATTGGCAATAACAGCAAGGGCTTTAGAAATCTTTGTAGTGCTTAACATGGCAAGTAACCTCAAAATATGCAACAACACTTGTTGCCTTTGTAGTGTTATTATAACACACTACAAAAGCAAGTCTACTAATCAATTGTAACGAAATGTAACTACCGGGCGAGCAGTATAAACTACCTGGGCAACAAACCCATCATCATCTTCATACTTAACTTTAATGGTGCCATCGTCGTAGTTGAAAATATCTGCATTTGAAAATAGTTCTTGATCGAAACATTCTTCGAAATCTGTTTGTACAACTTCGGCGATTAATTCCTGATCAATTAAGTTTGAGCCATTATGTGTTAAGATGTACACCTCAACTGGTGACTCAGTATCGTGACATGCTCGTGCAATAATATGTTTTGACATTTTGTAACTCCGGGGGTGTTTGGACAAAAATATAACAGGTTGTTACTATTTTAACAAGTAACTGTAACCATCGTCGCTTGCTTTGAGAGCATCCATTAGTTCGTCAATAGTTTCAACACTTTGATTGCCTAGCGTATCTTCAAAGTCTGATACTAAAGATTCTAAAGAACCACTAAACGACGAGCTACTTACATCTTCACCCATGTGTTTGGTTTGTATGACAGTATATTGCATAAGTTTCTCCGGTTTTGACAACAACACTTGTTGCCTTTGTAGTGTTATTATAACACACTACAAAAGCAAGTCTACTAATCAATTGTAACCGTTTGTTACACTCTGACAAAATTATGACTTCTTTTGTCTAGGCGGTATAGCTCATTTGCCAACAACCCATCTTTACCTATGTATCCTACTTTTACAACAAACGATGTGCCATTCCAATAACGGATGATAATAGTGCCTTGCTCGCCGCTAGCCGCATGACCATCCTCACCAACAAACGATGTACCATAGTTGCCACTAATAGCAGTACCACGGCTACCGCTTGTTGACGTGCCTTGAAAGCCGCTTGTTGACGTGCCTAAATAGCCACTAATAGCAGTACCATAATCACCACACGTTGATGTTCCTCTATTACCACTAATGGCATAACCGTTAATGCCACTATCTGAAACACCACTAGCACTACTAATAGAAACTCCACCAACACCGCTTTTTACTGTACTTAGTTCTTCTCCTCTTGAAACACCATAGTTACCGCTGTGAACTACACTACGATGGCCGCCGTATCCAACTTTATAACTACCTACAGTAATCATTGCACCCACAATAGGAGCAGTAGATGCGATTTGATCGTTAGCTAATAGGTAATCAATAGCACCTTTACGGTCACCACAGAATACCACTTCGCCACATTTGAATTTAACTTTACCATTGAGGTTAATTAGATCACCTGTAGTGACACTAACCACCAACCAATTACAGTCTGAATCCCAATAGCTTGACGCTTCTCCGTCACCGTGACCGTGTAACCAACCGTGGAGACCATTACCGCAATCGTTAGAGGGCAACCAATCAGGAGCCTCAACATAACCTGAGGCAGGCCACTTAAACCCACCATATGATGTCATATCTGCTTCACAGGTTCTTAAAACTAAATTTGCCATTTTTTAACTCCGTGGTTAACACTTGCTGTCTTTGTAGTGCTATTATAACACACTACAAAGACAAGTATATTAATCAAATGTAACGAAGTGTAATTATGCTACTGGTGTGAACTTAAATTCACCGTTGAGGTAATATCTGACATTGGGTAAAATACCATCTTCGCCAACATAAGCTGTCACTAAACGATAACGTTCGTTTTTCTCATCGTAATATCGAATAACTAAGGTACTATTGACATCACCAGATACCCGCCCGTCCTCACCCGAAATGCACGTTGAGTCTACACCGCCATAGGATGTACCATATTGGCCACTAATTGAGAGACCGGCATCACCAACATCGGAAATGCCGTGAGTTTCAGTAATAACATGGCTGTCACCTTCGCCGGATACAGTTGTACGGTTGCCACCACGTAGACGACAACCAATACCACCTTTAACGCTAGAACCGTGACCAATAATTGCATTAGAGAAGTTACCAAGAGTAACATTTGAACGTTGACCAATAATTGCATCAACACTATGACCTAATACTGCAAGACGCTCGTCACCAACAATAGTTGAGATGTGGTTGTTTGATTCTGACATTTTGTATCTCCGGGGTTTGACAACAACACTTGCTGTCTTTGTATCGTTATTATAACACTTCACGGTTCATAGTAAAGTGTTATAATGTTACCGTTTGTAAAGTTCCACGTATTAGGTGGAACTCTATTTTAGGTTTACGCTACCAATTTCAATGCGTTGTTGTATGCGGTGTTCTTAGTTTCGTTACCACCACCAAACCATGCAGAACGTAAACGGTTGTTATCAGAACGTGAATTAACATGGTGATCCACATACTCTGTTAAAGAATTAACAACTCCCCATAACGTACCGTCTGAGGAAACTAATGTAGAGCCCATACCACGACCGCGGTATAAATCAAATACATTTTTAATAATGTTAGCACCTCGGGTAGTCATATTGTCTACGTCAACATTTTTACCTTCAAGAACTTCGACAATAAACTTCATTGCCTCAGAATCTTTCATGCGGTACTTAGCAAGCTCATTTACTTCATCTTGCATTTTAGATGTAGCATTAGCGTAGATGCCCAATTTCTCTTTCATTGCAACTGGATTAAACTTAGTGCTATGCGAAATCGACACTTGCGCTTCACCTGAACTTAGGCTCATTTGCAATGTGTTATTGCAAACAACACGTACCGAGGTAAATTTACCTACTGTTGCCATGGAGCCATCAAAAGATGTAGCAAGCAACAAATAAGTACCAATTTTATCAATTGTACCGTTAACATTAAACTCGCCATCTGTTTTAGCAAGAGCCCATAAACGCTTACCGCCGTCTAAACAACCTGCCACTTCAATATCCCAATCTTGTGTACCAACTAAGTCACGGTAAAATTCTAAAACTTCTGCAGGTTGTACAATTTGGTAACGGTTAGAACAAACACCAAGTTGAGCTTTTGTATCTGAACGGTAAATGATTTGGCTATCACCGTAATGCTCGCCACCATCACAATCACGAAACATAATTGGGGACTTTTTAGCTTCCCAACCCATACCAGACTCTTTTAACCAAACTTCTAAAGGAGATTTAGGAGACAATTTAGAACCTAAACCGTGCCAAGGGGTTTCGCCAACGTAGGAAATATTTGCACGATCATTGCTCATGTCAATTAAAGCTGCCATAATATGTATTCTCTTGTTGGTAAAAGCGTAATTGCTTTTCCATGTCGTTATAATAACATAATTCGTTTGATATGCAATGAAACAAGTGTAACGGTTTGTAAAGAACTCGCTTTCATATGAAATAAAACTCAAAGAAAAACCGTATTGCTACGGTTTACTCGGGGGCGGCTTTCGGAATTCGAATCCGAATCTTCTCAGTTCACAGCCGAGAGCTTTACCAGTTAAGCTAAAGCCGCCATATCATTCTTTTCTACCTCAATATCTAAATCATTTCTACGAGCAAACAATTCAGTAAGAGAGGTTTTGAATGTGATTAAGTGACTATTTATTCTGGTCACTACAATCTCTTTATTATTGGATAATCCGAAACCTGATAGTTTATTGTAGTTTTTCATATTTGTTTTTATTATAGTGTAACTACCAAGTTCGGATATATCACAAAACTTCATTTAAGAGAACCTTCATTTAAGAGAACCTTCATTTAAGAGAACCTTCATTTACTTTTTTCTACCTTTGGAAACTGACATGATGCAGTTAATGTGTCAAACGGACCACCCATTTTATAGGACATTGTAATTTGTCCATGTTCCTCATTGCACTTCTTAATAACTAGCTCTATACCACCGTTATCAGGCTTTTCAGGTTTAGCACACCCGGCTAACAACATTGATATTACTACAACCTTCCACATATAATTTCCTCAAAAATGACGGTCTTCGTCGGATAATATTACTTCGTGATTATCATATTCTTCTACTGAATAATCGTAGTCATCATATGGATAATCCCAATAATCATCAAACATACAAGCTTCTAAATGATCCTGTTCTTGACGCTCTTTCTCATCCATCAAGTACCAGTCCCAAAAGGTATTATTAAGGTCTTCTAAATACCAATCTTCGTTTTCATCTTCTTCAGGATAATATGTATCATAATCTTCGTAAGCATCAATAATACCACCAGATGTTATTTTACCTAAACGCTTTGCATCACGTTTGGTATTATTGGTTTTTGTTACTGCTAAAAGACATACAACACTTAAACCACGTACTAAAAAGCTGGAGCGTGACATAGTAGTTATCCATTAAAGTTTGCTATAGTCACATTATAACAGACTTCAATTAAACTAAAAGCAATTTAGTGTAACAATATGTTAATCTTTAAACCTATCACTTACATGAAGTCATTTTTATTATAAATCGGCGGTAAAGGTTGGATTCGAACCAACGGAACCCGTTGTATAGGATTCGGAGTCTTAGCAGGACCCTGGGATAAACCACTCCCCCACTCTACCATAATAAAATCTAAATTTCAGATTCCAAAAAGTCAATAAAATTGTCTAACTCGTTACGAAGACGTTTCATCTTCGACAAAAAGTCTTTTGGTTTATCTATTTGCGAATTGTGAAGCCTTACTTTACTACTGCAATCAGATACTTCAAAAAACATATAAGGCCCTTTCATCTGTTTCCATGGACTTTTACCATAAAAGGCAACACTTGTACCTGTAGATGGACTAGTCTTTGAATTCAAAGGCTTTACACTTTTATATGTAGGCATAATAGTAACTCTTGTTTGATGTTATTATTATAACTATATTAAACTAATTAAACAAGTAAACTTTTGTAATTCTGGCGGGACCGGAGACGATTTGCACGCTCATCTTACGACTTTGGAGGCCGGCGTAATACTATTATACTACGTTCCCATTGTAACTATATCGGCGGAAGAGGTGGGGTACGATCCCACAAACCGCTATTAACGGTTGCCAATTTTCAAGATTGGTACAATTATTCCATTTCTGTCACTCTTCCATTGTCCTGCTTATTTGTGCTTTTATAAAGAGGCATAGCAGGTTATTAGTTAATCAATCATTTGGGCATTGTAAAGAGGCCTATTGTATAACCGATGCATTTGGTAAGATTCGAACTTACGAGAAGTTACCCTTTGTAACTCCTACCCCACTCAACTGGAGGCGTCTTAAACCACTCGACCACAAATGCCACATCTGTTTATTTGGTAGGCAGGCAATAAATTACCCCAATAAAACGGAAATTGAAGTTATCTAAATCGGTTCTAAAGTCGCTTTCACGAATCTAATCCTACGGCAATCCCGTATTGCTTCAATGTATTATAACACACAAATTCACAAAAATAAACATATAATTTAAGAAAGTCTTTAGAAGTTTATTAAAAGTGTCTATTAACATAGTACAGCTAACTATCAGCCAACCACGGCGATTTTTCTTAAATTATATTGGTGCCGTTGCGGGACTCGAACCCACATCTTCCCCTAGCCGGGGCTGTTTTACCATTAAACTATAAGCGAGTATAGGATTTCTCTAATAAGTGATCAGTTTATCATGTAGCTTTACGTTTTCACCACACTATACAGGTGCCTCCGACCGGACTCGAACCGGGCTCTTTCAGATTATGAGTCTGGCGCATTAACCATCTATGCTACAGAGGCAAATCTGGTGGACCTTAAGGTAATCGAAACCTTGTCTTTCCCGTGCAAGGGGAGCGTACTACCACTGTACTAAAAGCCCAAACCTATACTGAACTTAACCACTAAGAATAGCAGTCTATCTTCGCTTAACAAAGGCTCATCATGGTAGCTTTCGCTAACATAATGGCGTCTAGAATATGGTATATTCACTCTTTCGAGGTTCTTAGTATAGAATACCATATCTAATTTTTGGTGGTGTCAGCTGGATTCGAACCAACGTCACTCTCCAGAACGGAAAGTGCCTTTTCCACTAGACCATAACACCATAACAGTAGGTGGGATTCGAACCCACGTTGAGCAATTTCTGCTACAAAGCGACTCCACGCCGCATACCATAAACCACTCGGACACTACTATTGGAGTACATAATCGGATTCGAACCGATGTTGAGGTTTCCCTATGGGATTTGCAGTCCCATGCCTTCGACCACTCGGACCATATGCACTGGTATTATTGTAACGAACTTAATCCTTACAATAACTTACTAGGTTCGGTTAACTTACTAGGTTCGGTTAACTTACTAGGAGGTTGTTGCTACAAACTTAAATTTTGCCTTTCTTAAAGCTGTCTTTGCACCTTTAAAAATTTCTTTATTATCAGTCCAAAAACGATTGGTATCTAAATGTTGCATATAACAGCCTGCTTTGTGCATCGCTTCCTTTGCATCTACTAAGTTACCACTAATTTCAATGTACATAATAAGTGCCTTTGTTGGTATGCTTACATTATAACATTTTTTACTGCTATGTCTACAAACACTTTGTAAGTGTTTGTAGACTAACATATTACCCGTTATCTTAAAACGGATAATACATAATCAACACCTTTTTCATCTAGCATAGCATCAAATAAAGAACGTGCAATACTACGTTTTTCAGCGTCACTCCCGAAATCTTTTGGGTTAAGCATTTTGAGAGCATAAAAAATAGTTGTATCTACATTGACTTCATCTAAAGATATTTTATACTCTTCACCACTTTCCTCACCTGTTGCAAGAAATTCTTTATCACCTTCCATACAATTGAAAATAACAGCTTCCATGTTAGCATCTGCTAAGATGATTACATTTGAATTTTCTACCATCGTTTTAGTTAAGTTAGTCATTTCGTTGTATCCTATGTAAGTGGTATTAACAAACTGTGTTTCTATGCTTACATTATAACATTTTTTACTGCTATGTCTACTAATACTTTGTAAGTGTTTGTAAATTAACAATATTATCGGAGCGGCATGGCGGAATCAGACCGCCTTCTCTTGGGTGGAAGCCAAGGGCACAATCAATATACCAATGCCGCGAACTAAAGTCATAAAAAAAGCCTAACATTGTTAGGCTTCATATCAATAATAAATTACTGTTATAAAGCCCCAAATAACCAGCCAGCTGACCCTGCATGACTTATGCCATGTGCGGAACAACTATTTGATATGATTATGGAATTTTTCATCGTAAAGCCTAAATTTATTAAAAAGCAAAATTGCTTTGGTTGTAATAGTATATAGTGGTTTTTATCTTTTGTCTACAGTTTATTTCATACTTTATATGAAATAATTTAATACAATATTTTCACCTATATTTCCTTCACCACTAGAAGTACACACATAAGTTCTTAACGTCTCATCTGTAACCCGATTAAAACCAATACTTTCAAAGTATCTTGCAGTTTTATCGTTATTTGCTATTTCGTATATTACACTAATATTCTTTGGAATGCAAGCAAATAATAATTTTAAAGATATAGTTGACAATCCATGTTTACGATAGGCTGGTATAATACCATGCCAACGTAAACCTGCATAAGTGTCGTCTATTACCCAATAACCAGTAATACCTATCACTTCATCATCTAAAAGTATAAAATAAATGCCACCACTATCTTCTGTAGTTTGCCATTCAAGTGTAGCATCTTTTGCATATTCTGTCGATACAATACCCCATATTTGATTTAATATAGGGTATTTTTCAAATACCAAAATGTCCTTTGGTATTTCTAAAAGTTTTAACATAAGTGAGCTAAAATAGCGTCAAATCTGTCTTTGTTGTCGTTCAATGCTGTTACATACGCCCGAACATCGTCTTCATAGTCCGAATTGGGGTCGTAGTATTCAAACTTAATACAGTTCTCTTTCAGTTTATCATAAATCTTTGTAGAGATATGGTCACTGAAGATTAAAAGATATTTGTCTTCCCAATTCAGCTTTTCGTCATTTTGTATTAAATTAGCCCGTTCAATCAGGTCTAATAAAGTTTTATTAGTCATTTCCATTCCTTATTTGTATTGATTGTATACCCAACAAGGGTATTTATATCCTGGTATATCATCAGCGGCCGTAAGGCGAATGTGCGAAATTAACACTTTCAAACACAGGTCAAAATAAGGTGTATTTTTATCACACCCGTACATGAATGCCTGAGCAGGGTTAAGATTATTAATGAGCTTTTCGCTACTAATAGGTATATATTCCCTGCAGATATTATTTAAAATTGAAACCATATCAGCTGACTGCATACCACCATTATAGTAGTATCTACGATAAACACTTTCCAAACGCTTTTGTGGATCACGAGTTTTACAGGCCCGAACAAGAAGTAATTGAAGTGAGTTCATATTGGTCTCAATGTGTGTTTGTATATCAACATTATATTTGATTTTTAGTTGAGTAACAAGAGTCTTATTGTTACCGTTTGTTATTTGCTTGTGCTTAAATCTACATCGGGCAAAATAACTTCAGGTTTGAAAACTACTTTATAATGATATGCGCTCACACTTACTGGTTCTAATTGTTCGGAGAAGTAGGTTACGTTATCCGAAAGGCCAAGATAATGCTTTTTATAACTATCATCACCAGTCTTACACGTTACTGCTAATTTTTCGGCATGTTCTACTTGACATTTGCCTTCAATTGTTAGAATATAAGTATCAGTAATACCGTTATAAAATACAATTCTACGGTCAATTTTAAACATTCCAGCTTCTGTTGAAATATTTCTTGACACTACATCTGCATCAGTAGCACACCCAGATAGGCTCAATACTGCCGTGGCAAGTATTGGTTAAGTTAGTATTTGGTACGAAAGGTTTACCAGTTATCATAATTTGTGATATCTAATGATGGAGATTTTTGTTGAGGATCTGACGCAATTAAAGTAGAACCAATTGCACCAGATTGTGAATTAATTTGTACCAAATCTAAATTATTAGCATTAACATAATCTAATAACTTAATAATTTCTTCTTTACTAATTACAATTTCTTGTGTACTTGATAATTTGCGTAATTCTGATGTGACAGTTGTTAGTTGATTTAGTAATTTTAAGATTGACACTGACATATTATACCTCTTTTTTGGTAGGACGCCTCGAATTCGAATCGAGATAATACGGCTTAAAGGGCCGTTGCATTAACCATTATGCTAACATCCTAAACTATTTTACAGGATAGCTGATTTACCATTCTACCACTAAACTAACTCCTATTTCTAAGAGTGCTGGAATCGAACCAAACGTCTGTTACTTGAAATGTAAAATTATGCTGCTTCTATCCTAAACTTACAGGAACGATTTTATTTTCTGTTGCTCTACCAACTGAGCTATATGTTACAAGTAACACAACCGGATTCGAACCGATGACCAATAGATTAATTAAAATTTGCAGTTACGTTCCTAAACTTTTTAAGAGGAGCATTTCTGCTCCTCTACCAAATACTACCAAATGTGCTGTTTACACCCTTTAGGGTCAAATACTTGACCAGTTGTCAACTCTACCATCATACCGTTATTAAACGAAGCACGCCATGGAATACGTTTATTCACTACAACTGCCATTTTCACTTTACCATGTTCTGGATTCTGCTTTTCGACTTTACGAATTGCGGCTTTAACACGGCGTACATTTGAAACACGAACTGCGGAAATGGAAGTTAACATAGTTTTCATAAAAAGCACCTTTAGTGAGGGTAAAATTTAATACAGTGTTTGTTGCTATGTGTACATTATAAGTTATTCACTTTACAATGTACACCTTTTAAGTGTTACCGTTTGTTACGTTACGCTTTTCTTTTCTTGCAGTTAACCAATCATCAAATCTTAATAATGGTACTAAAATTGGCATAAAGAAGTAAGCTATTCCAACGCAACCAGCAACCTGATAATTATATTTTCCAAACTTATGATCATCTTGAAAAAATGATATAACAGCAATAATAAAACTAATTGCTGCCCATAAACTAACTAACCAAATGAATATTGTCATTTTATTTCCTTTTATTGGCGACCATGATCGCTATTTTGTTTCAAATATAATAGCATTTACACCAATAGCTAATAAATCTTTATGTATTACCTTTGTTCTTCCTGATTTATAACTTCCTACTGAACCATGACCTAAATTATAAAATCTTTCAACAGCATGGACTGAAATAAAATTCTTTTCAGTATTATCATTAAATTTTAATATAACATTACCTTTAGTTTGACTAAGTGCCACTAATTTCTTTTTTTGTAAGAGTTTAAGAGTGCATGTATCTGATTGAAGATATTTTATTTTCTGTATTTTTCTCCATTCAGTAGACGATAGCCATCCAGCTGGTATATCATTTTTATTAAATCTTTTACTTAATTTAATGTTAAACTTCTCGGAATCTGCTGGTATACACAAAACTGTACCATATTGCGAATTACCTATACCTTTTTGAGACTCTTTCATATACTTTGAAACATGTTCAGCCACACTAATTCGTATCTGCTCAAATTTTCTTGAAGTAGTATATCTTTGATTAGTACGGCTACCAGTTAACATCCTTAAAAAGGCATGACACATTTTATAGTATTCGTTACTGCCTTTTGTATATATTTTTGTTAACAGTAAATGACATATAAAATGCTCTCTTGCTGTTAATCTTACTAAATTTTCGTCATCGTTACTACCACCTAAACTTTTCGGTATTATATGGTGATTTTCAGTATAGCCAGTATAACTGTTTAACTGTCTATTTTCAATAATTTTATTATATAATTTTTTATAGTTCATCTAAATATCCTTGGTATAAAGATATTTAGCGAACCGATGATACCCTTAGAGACAGTAAGGTACATTAAACCGGACTATGTTACATGGCCAAATTGTAGACTGTTTCCAGTCTACAGTATTATTTCTTTTTGCTTAAACGAATTAAAATTTCTCCTAATTCTTTACGGCATTCACGAAAAGCGTAGTAATGATCTTCTGCATATAGTTTATTAAGCAATTCAAGGCTTGATTCCTCAAGTTCAAATTGTCCTTCCAAACCATAACACGAACAATGACTAGCATATACAGTGACAAGTTCTTTAGTTTGCTTTCTTTTCAATAATACGAAAGCATAGCCATCGTAATATTCTTGTCCATAGCTTGCTAATAATACTTTATATCCATCTAAAACTGATTTGTCTATACCAAATTCCTTTAACATAGATTCTTCATTTTCAAACTGATTAAGATAAATAGATTTCATATTGTTTTCCTTTAGTTAAGTTGTTTCACGCTAATGTGATATAACTATCTGATTATTTGTCTATTTGGTGCCAGCTGAATGACTCGAACATTCAACCTTCGGTTTAAGAGACCGCTACTCTAACCATTGAGTTAAGCTGACAGGTTTGTTAGTTTAACGTACTAACAGTAGATTGCTAATCTACGCCTTATGGCATTATAAGTGCCTCATTGTCCTAAGTGTTGGACTTACCTTGACCTAGCTATTCAAGGAGTTGGTGCCGAATAAGGGAATCAAACTCTTCTGACCTGATTACAAAACAGGCATAATAATCACTATATGAATTCGGCGTTTCTGGTGCCCAAGATCTGATTTGAACAGATGACTTCCAAGGTGTAAACTTGGCACTCTAACCACTGAGTTACTCGGGCGTTATTGACTATGCTTCTGTCAATGTTTCTTTTGTATAATCTGTGTTCTGTAATGCCTCAAGCATCGCATTACTAATTTCAATACTACGTTCTTTTGATATCATGCCTGCTGATATCTCGCTACCGTCTTCTAGTTTAGCATACTTGACACATTGTTCAAGTGTTAAATCAACTTTCATTTTATTGTCCTAAAGTGTGGTATGAGCCCCACTTTTCTAAAATTACTCAATCCATTCTTCATCTTCTTCATCAGTAACACGGAACCCGTATTTGTCATAAGTAATATCTGGAATTACTGTGCTACCTGCTTCTGAAATATGTCCTTCAACCAGTTTACTATTACTGTCATTTAGACAAGTAATTTTAATTGAAAAACCTTTCCAATTTTCTGTATCTACACCAGTTATGGAATACGTTTTACCATCAGTCCCTTTGAAAAACTTACGAGTATAAAGGGAAAAGTTTCCATGAAAACTAGGGCTAATAAACTTTGACGCATTAACACCTGTAAATTCAACTGACTTACTGTCAATTAACTTTACAATTTTTTTAACAACATTATCGTTCTTTTTATCAGTATCCGCATTAACAAAACCAGGACATTTGAACTGGATATATGCTTCACCAATTTTATTAACTTTAGCTGTCATAACGTTCTCACATAAAAGGTTAGTTGCTTAATATGTGTTTATTGTGAACTACTCTATGAATAAATACAAGAGTTTTTTGCTTCAATGTGTAACCTAATGTTAATTAGGTATTAACTCCGCAAACAATCCCCGTAGTTCCTACGGTTAGTTATTACAAAATAGTTTGAATATAATACTTGGTTTTCGTATTGTACTACAAACTGGCACTGTAGGAGAGAATTGAACTCTCATCTTCTGATGGACAGTCGGAGATAATAACCATTATACGACTACAGTGTATAAACCCAAAGTCTGCTGAATTTACAAATCAGTTAAGATAGCTGTCAAACCGTCTCAGATTATTTTGGATTTAAGGAAGATAAATCTCCCTAGTTTTTACTTATACCTAACTTTCATATCACTTGCTAATAGTACATACTCAGCCTTTAATACAGGGTCGTTAGTCACCCTATCAACAAAATTACTTACTGCATACGGATTGTAATATAACTCTTTATTAAACGCCATATCAACATCACTATACACATAACCTACAATAAAAGCATGAACGTTTTTCTTGCGTTCTTTTAATACCTTATTTCTACCAGATACACTTACCTTTGTAATTGCATTATATAACACTATTTCAGTGCAATGTGCAATCACTATATTGTTTTGTCGTATTGACCAACATTTTTTATGTAGGTTTCTATAGACATAAACAGGCTTATTAATATCTAAAGTATAAAGAACTTTATTTTTAGATCTAAAAAACATATTTTTATTCTTATTAGTTAACTATGCCTCTACGTTTACCATTCTGTGGTATAAACTCTGGTAAATATCTCTTAAACGCCATTACTAATGCTTGTTTTGAATATTTGTATTCAGTCAGTTCAACAAACTTATCAAAACCAAATTGATTGTAAATCTTATAATACTCACGATATTCCAAAGTGCGATCATTTATTTTTACTAATTTATCAACTTTTATCTTTTCTACTTTAATAGGCTTATCTTTAACTTTATTGAAAAATTTATCCCAATTTATAATTCTACCATCAATCCAACCATTTTTAACTCTATATTACTTATCCATTTAGTATTAAATTGAGAGTTTTTAGTACCTTGTTGGTGGCTATTAATCCTATGAGCATCTTTTATTTTACTAATAGTTTCAACAGTATGTGACTTTCCTAAAAATCCATTAATTCTACCATTTGAATATTGCTCTTTTAATGATATTGATAATTTTTGTAAATGATTTTCCCATCTATTCGTTGCAATCATTCTATCTTTAATTATACTAAACGGTAGTAAATTTTCTAAACCGTACCCAGATGTACCGTTTAATCCATATAAATTTTTACCACTTTTATTAATATAATATAAACTACCATGCCCACCTAAAGCTAAATTATACACATCGGTACGTTTTAGGAATTCTTCGTTTACAATTTCTCGTTCTTTACTAGCCATCTCTTCATAACTATTAAGGAAATATATATACTCTTTAGTAAAATTCCATACTCCATGTTTCTTTTTAGCATTGTTGAGATATGTACCAGACCCCATATAATTATTAACTAAAGTGTCTGTTTGATGCATTCCAATATAAATTTTACCATTAACATTATTTGTTATTTTATAAACTGTAAAATACATAAATTCCTTATAATAATTTTAATCAGGCTTCCCGTTTCAGAATCGAACTGAACTAGCCTCAGATTAACAGTCTGGCCCATGCGCCTTGCTCGGGTTTCGGGAAATAATATATTATCATCTATTAAAACTTTAGGTTGTTAATCTAAAATAAACAATAATACTTTTAACGGGTTGCATTTTGGCTTTTTGTGATAAGTAAAAATGTAATTTGCAGTTAGCAACCCTATTCAAGTCATTTACAATGACTTATTCAACTTGCCTTACGGCGATTTATAAACTTGTCTTTCGACTTACATTTGACATCCTCTACTATTCTTTAGCTAGTAGATTCCTAATTTAATAGGTGGTTTCTGCTTCATGGTATTTTCAATATTGCTACCTAATAATACTCCACAGACATTTTTAAATAGCGGTATGCCCTACCGGCTATTACACTACACCTAATTAACTTGGTTTTCATTAATTAGATATTTAATTATGAAAGCATTGCTGGTATCATAATATAAATTGGTACATACGACATTTAATTGTATGCAGCTAGTCTATCAACGCAATCTTCTCGATAGCATTCATTAAACCCTGGCCATAATATTGGCTAAGTTAGACCACTTTGGCACCCTTGGACAGAATTGAACTGCCATATACCGGGTAGAAGCCGGAGGTTTTATCCATTAAACTACAAGGGCATAAATTTTAGTGTCGATAGCCGCAATAGCTACAAACACCTTTAAACAACTTTACATAGGAACGGCAACGTTCGCATTTTGAAATTGTCATACAACTTCCTCCAATTTTTCTGTACGCCAACTATATTTTGTTAGCTTACTTAATAAAGTGCAACCTTCTTTATGGGTTACCGGAGTATCTGTCATATAAACTTTCTTACCATTATTGTTACGAATAACAACAACATGGTAAAGTTTGTCATTTACAACCGTATCACTTACAGTAGTGTTTAACATTTCATTAGTCTCTATGTCTTTGTTTATGCAAGCATTTTAACACATTTAACATCTTTGTCAACAACTATTTTAACTAATTTCAAGCAATAAAAAAGCCTACATATAGTAGGCTTCTTAAAATTCATAATGTATTAACTACACTGAAATTCAAAAAGCCCAGAACATTTATTATTGTCTCTATCATTCGTGAATACGACTACGTTCACACTATTAAATGTGTTTTTAGTATTCCTGGTAGTTACAAATCTGTTCATTTTATTATTCCGTTAGACTAAATTGTCTATGTGTAATAGTATATAGTGGTTTGAAAATAATTGCAAGCCTTTTTTACAACTATTTTCAAAATATTTCAACTATTTTTTGTATGGGGTTAATTCCAAGATTTCCAAATACCCACCATCATACGGGGCAAACAATGGATTTATAATACGCATCTGAGTAGATTCTTCTGACAATAGAAGTTCAACTAATACGTCAATAGATACCACATCAGTTGTTGCTACAAAAAGCTATTGTACAGTTTCGTCAAATTTAATGTTATTAACGATTACATCACTGCCCAACTCACGAGTTAGTAATTCCTTAACTTCATCCAAGGAAGAAAATACTAACCGACTAAGTACAAATTCACCATTCATCATTAAAATAAACATAGTTAAGCTCCAGAAATATCAAAGTTAAAAACTGGTGGATTGAAACGGTTTTGGCAATTAGAACATAAATGAATATGGTCGTTAAATTCGCCGTTAATAATTCCAGTATGATGGAATAAGTCGTTCTTGAAATCTGTTATCTCAACGAAACAAGAGTCACAACATAATGTATCGTTATTTTCTTCTTTAAGCACTAATTTATCTGTAGCACTTTCCATTTCTACTGAACCAAATGGGTCATAGTCCCGCTCCTTTCGAGCGGCCTCATAACCTGCGTCATATACGTCATTTAATAACTTTTCAGTAGTTTTCATGTTACCACCTTATCGTTCGTAAACATATGAAATAGTAGGTCTAATTGTCGAACTACAAATATCTTCAGTTAAAAACACCCGGCAACCTAAAACAAAAAACCCATCGCGACTACGAGTAACTTCAAGATAAAATTTACTATCTTCAGCAAAATTTGGTGTTACAGTAAGACGGTCTTTTTCCAAATCCCATTCGGGAATATCAAAACTCTCGTTAAACATATTAGTCATTGGTTCAATTGCATACGTTAGGTCGTATAACGGCCAATCACGCATAATTGGATAATGGTGTAGTATATCACGTGAAAACTGTTCAACAAGTTTTTTTACTGCAATGATAAGTTCTCGATTACGCATAACTATCTCCAATTAAACAGTGTAACTACTGTCTTTGTAGTTCTATTATAACAAACTACAAAGACAAGTAAACTAATTAAATGTTACAGTTTGTTACGACCGTGTTACTTTACACTTACGCAAGGCTTGATGTTGTTCAATAGGCATTTTGATATTAATTTTATCGTAGCCTAAGGAATGGGTGGCTTTAGTAACATAAACTTCAGCAGTAATACCGCTATTGATGAGCTTCTTTTGTAGTTTACGCACAACTTTAGCAACCTTTTTGTCGGATGGGGTATTATTCCAAGCATCTAAAACCCATGCCATACGTTGATGAGTTTTACCCTTTTCCGAATAAGATGCCGAGTAAACACCGTTACCCATTTTTGAGCGTACATACGAACCAATTTGGCGAGTAGAAGTAAAAACTTTCATAATGTTATCCTTTGGATGGTGTGTGTTTGTATAGTGCTATTATAACAAACTACAACGATAAGTAAACTAATCAATTGTAATCGTTTGTTAAGTGAACCTTTGTTATAACTGTTTTGATTTACACTTACGCAAGGCTTGATGTTGTTCAATAGGCATTTTGATATTAATTTTATCAAAGCCGCTATAACCTTTATATTCACGTCCTTTTGTCACATAAACTTCAGCAGTAATACCGCTATTGGTAAGTTTCTTTTGCAGTTTACGGACAACTTTGGCGACTTTTTTATCAGATGGTACAGTTGTAAACGGCGATAAAATCCAGGCCATACGTTGATGAGTTTTACCCTTTTCCGAGTAGGAGCTTGGATAAATACCATAACCAATTTTTGAGCGTACATAAGAACCAATTTGACGTGTTGAGGTAAAAGCTTTCATACTGTTATCCTTTGGATGGTGTGTGTTTGTATAGTGCTATTATAACATCATAATAACTGTTGTATACCAATCAATTGTTAACTTGTGTAACAAATTAATTAGAAATATCAGTAAGCATTTTGCGAACACGAATGATTTCTTCTTCACTATGTGCTATGTTACCTTCATTCATCTCAAGATACCATTGAAGAATTTCCTGCTCAGTTGTTAAGTTATTAACACAAACTGTAATATATTTCATTTTCAAAAGAACATCAATACCTTCAATATCCTTTCTGTAATGTCCACCAAATACTGGAAGTTTATTATCAAGAAACAACAAAATAGCATTAATACGTTGTTTTCCGTCAACTAATACTACAGTATCAGGCAATTTAGACTTAACGAAATCGTTATATGCTGGACTGTTAAACATGATAATAGGTGCAACACCGCCACGTAGTATAAACTCAACGAATTTAATTTGGTGTTCTTGCTTCCAAACATGGCCACGTTGAAATTCTGGGTCTAAATCTAAACCATAATCAGTGTCCCAGGACTGTAAGCGGTAAGCTAAACCTTTTAACGAAATAGATTCTTTATTGTTAGCAACATTAGCTAATTTTGGTATGTCTCGGGTGTGCATAGTGGTCTCCAATATATTTATATTATGACATATTGAATCAAATAATATGTAAGATTAATGTAACTCGTTTAGCTGTTCAGTAACTTGAATAACTCTTCTACTTCGTTGGTAGTTATTTCAAATTCAGTATCAGTAGTTGCTACTGGTAACTCTTTAATAACAGGAGGATTATGCTCATTATAGAAATTAACTAATTTAGATAACTGTGCTTTCCATGAAGGACTACCAACCATACCAATAAAATGACCAAGATTGCTAGAGAAGTCGTTTAATTCACGATAGTTATTAAAGGCGATTTCTTTTTCTTTTAATAAGCGCAATTTAGTTTCTTCCAAATTGCGATTTTCTTCAGCAATTTTATACAACAATTGAGCTTCTCTTGCTCGTTCAATTTTAATAGTGAGCTCTTTGTTATATGTGGTGTAAGACATTTGACTACATGGCCGTCTACTCCACAAGTCATGTCCACAATGCTGATTTCTTTGAAACCTATGATGTTTTGTTCTACTCATAATATACTCTTTTAATATGGTTTAGACAGCGTATAAGGTTATATTCACGTACTTCTACCAAAAGTAATATCAATGTACTACTATGAAGAAGGATGCTCTTAAAACGCTTTAATGGAAGGTTAAAGTAAAGTAATTGTACTCTTTAAAATCTTTAATGTCAAGCAAAAAGATTTCATAAATTATTTCCCACATAAACATATCTGATATGTCATTTGTTTCAATATAACTATGCCAGTTGCATAATATGTCATATTGTGGAACTGCCCTAACATCAATAGGGCCACGGAATAACATTTCACCCAAATAATCTTTTATTTTATTTTGTAAGGTAATATGTAATTGGTTAAACTTAACTGTTACTGTACGGAAAATCATATTGTGTATCTTCTATCTAAAAATTCTTGATTTATATCGGTACTATTTTCTTCTAAACGTTTTTCAAAATTTTTGATTCTTTGTTCCATTGCATCTACCATTTCTTGTGTGATGATAGTTTCTTTAGCTCGTTTAATTAATTCTTCAGTTGACATCTAAACCCCTTTATTATTCTTTATAAGTGCCATTACGGATAGTATCTATTATTCTGTCAGTTTTAGAGGCATCCTCTGCATTTGTTAATTCAGAGCCACAATTATCACATTCGGAGAAGTGCATTTTGATATTATAGTCTTTACCTTTATAAGTAAACACTGTTAATTCAGATTTAGAGTGTAACTTGCCTTCACCACATGCTTGACATATTTTTAAAGTATTCATAAAGGTACTACTTATTTTCTCATATTTTTATTATGTTCTTCAATATCAGTAGCAATAAAGAACTGTTTACCATCTTTAGCAAAGTCCCATGTATTACTTGCATCTTGTACCGTAATATCAATAAAACCTTCTAACCCTTCATCATCCATTACAGCAACATTTAGATGTTGTTTTGATTTAGAGCGGAATGCTGAGTGCCATTCTTTCTTATCATCTTTTTCAGACGTGCTAGTTGTATGTCCAAACACTGGTGTTTTTCTAACTGAACGTGACATTGTGATTATCCTTTTTCTTTATTTAATTTAGCAATAATTACTAAACCAACATTGACTAATTTAATTGAAGTTGATTTAATATTATATCCCATATTAGTTAATGTATCAAACCACTCATTCGATAAAGGCTTTAATAAATTGCAATTGAATACATCGTTACGAGTATATTTCTCACTATTAATGACAATATACCCAGGATCAATATTAAATGTAACCTTTACCTGATTTAAGGTTTGATTTGCATCTAACGAACTAATATACTCATTGTCATTAATAAGTTTAATTTGATGAATCTCCATTAATGCTGCCATTGCCGCTTTAATAGTTGATAAATCTTGCATAATGTATTCTCTTATTAATAGTTAATACAGTTATAATAGCACTTCACATCAAATTGTAAAGTGCTATTCTGTAACTAAGTATTACTCGGTAATTAATTGACGGAGTGTACTACGAAAGTGTTCATTATAAAATGAATTACCTGATTGGTATTGTTCTAACGTAAAGCTAGTACCGCATCTTTCATTAGCTTTATTAAGTAACAATGTCATTTTCTCATCACTAATATGTTGACGAGTAAAAATGTATTTTACAGTGTTAAACACTTTATTAAACGGAGTTCTAATTGAATGGTAACAGTCGTCCATTCCATTAAACTTTCCTTCTTCATATTTTGACAACAACTCGTCAACATCTGACGCTTTAGGGCCGTCTGTCCAATTTACATTAACAGAACTATAATCGCTTGTTACAGAAAATTTAACACCCGGAAAGTGTTTTTTAAGGTCTGCTCGGATGTTCTGAGCAGGTTTATTAGTAGGTTTTAGATGTGCATATTCAGGAGAAGTTTTAACCAATTCAACATCGTTATTGAATTTAATTTTATCTTCCTCTTCCTTTTTATTACGCAAATGGGTTTGACGGTGCAGATTAATTAAGAGCTCATCAATTTCTTCTTGTGTTGAGATTTGATCAAGTTTTGGATATCCTTGAGCAATACATTCTGGAGTATTAGTAAAGGCAGTACCATCTTCAAATACTATATCAATCTCAGCATTACCACCGCTTGAGAAGATACCAAAGTTTTTAAGGTCTTTAAGATTTTGTTTGCCTTTAATGTTAAACACAACACCACGACCTTTGTTATACAAACCAACATAAACGTTTGTACCGATTTGAAATGCTGCCATAATAACTATCTCCAATTAAACAGTGTAACTACTGTCTTTGTGTTGTTATTATAACATTCTTTGATTAGAAGTAAACTAAAAAAGTGTTACTTTGTGTAACGAAGTATTTGTCAAAATTGGTAATGACAGGTGGAATCGAACCACTATGTTTATTCCACTGCTCGATTTTATAACGCCTCCCTAAATGGAGGAGAGCAGGACTGTCATATCATTGGTACTCCCACACGGATTCGAACCGAGATAAATTGCTTGAGGGGCAATTGGCCTAACCGTTAGCCGATAGGAGCATATTACATTTTATAAAAAGTGTCAACTATTAATTATCATTTTCAATCAATTCTGATATTTCACCCATTGTCATTTTTGCTAAATCTGAAACTTTAATATATTCGCCTTTCAAAACTTGTTCATAAGCTGCGGCTTTTGCTACTGCCACAGCTTCGTTAATTCGGTTATTTCGTGAAGAACTTTCATCAACGTTTAATGAGCGCAAATAACGATGAGAGGCAATTAAAGCTTCTATAGTTAACGGCATTTTAAAATCAAATGATTGTCCATAATCAGCAAGCAATTGTTCGGGCGTTTTCATATATAAAATCCTATAGTTTGGTACACCTGAACAGAGTTGAACTGTCGTATTCCGATTGAAAGTCGGATGCCTTAACCGTTAGGCTACAGGTGCATATTACATTTGGTGGTAGCGGTTGGATTTGCACCAACGAAGCCTAAGGCGGGAGTTTTACAGACTCCTGGTTTTAACTACTCACCCACACTACCATTTGGTGCTCTAGGAGGAAATCGAATCCTCGTTGCCAGATTGAAATTCTGGAGTCCTAACCATTAGACGACTAGAGCATATTATATTTGGCGTAAGTGGTCTGAGTCGAACAGACAGTGCCGAAGCGAGGGTGTTACAGACCCTTGGGGATACCAATTTTCCTACACTTACATATTTTACATTTTTGGTAGGCAGTAGACTAGTCGAAAGTCTCGGCATCCGGATACTTGTTTTATGCCATGTGATTTACAGTCACACTGTATCAATACCGCCCAAATTTTAAATCATAAAAAAACCTACATAAAGTAGGTTTCTAAAGTTTTTGTTAGTTGCAATCAAGCACCACCAATTCCTTCAGAAACCAAAGAGCATTCATAATATTCATAAGAATAAATGTTAGTATAAATGTTTTCAATAATGTTCATATCATTGCCCTTTGTGGTAAAGCTAAATTGCTTTGGTTGTATTAGTATATAGTGGTTTTTATTCGTAGTCAATCACTATTTTATATATTTTTTTGGTATAACATATTGGATTTGAACCAATGGACGGCTGCCGCCTTTTTGACTGCCAAATATTTTACGTCGGCTCGAACGACCTTGCACCCCAAGTGCTACTCCACGAATTGAACGGGATATCCACCAAGCTGTATGTTATATGGCTAAGTCTACACTGAAATAATTATTACGTCAACTATTTCTGTGTATTCTTTTTAAACTATTCAGGCACTACAGGTAGCAATATACGCTAAAACCTTTTCTATGCCTTTTTTATGTAAACTGGCTTTAAATTTGGTAGCATTTAAACCGCAATTAGCATTATCTAAAATGCGGTTATATGTATTTGCTATGGTTACATTCCTTTCCCAAAATCTGGTAACTGTTTTACCTTCATCGGTATATAATCCACATAAAATAAAATGAAACGGTGAATCCCAACGACTAAAATACATCGTGAAAGCTCCTTGGCTTTTTTTGGTTTTATACTTAAACCCTTTACCTTTCATTGCTTTAGAAATAGCGGAAATACCAGCAGATGCATCATTATAGATTCGGGTATCGTTGTCGGCTAACATAACTATCTCCAATTAAACAGTGTAACTACTGCCTTTGTAGTATTATTATAACACACTACAAAAACAAGTATATTAATCAATTGTAATCGTTTGTTACTATAACGCCTTAAGATATGCAAGTATAATGTCGATGCCTTCTTTATGCAATTTAGCATCAAGTTCACCGCTTGAGAAATTCAGACCATTATTTGCTCGGTCTATAATAGTTTTAGTACCAGCATATGACAGGTCGGGGCAATCGTATAAAGCTAAAATAGCTTTTCCTTCGCCATATTTTTTGCCAGTACCATGCCAACCGGATAATGAAATATACCGCCCGACACCAGCCTTTTTATAACGGGTTTCAAACGAAGCACTTGCTCTGGATGTTTTATGGATATAACCTTTAGCTTTCATTAGCTTGTTAATTGCGGCGATACCCGCAATCGCATCATTATGAATTTCTGTTTCACTTGCACTTAACATAACTATCTCCAATTAAACAGTGTAACTACTGTCTTTATAGTTCTATTATAACAAACTACAAAGACAAGTATACCAATCAATTGTAATCGTTTGTTATGCAAAAGACATTTTAACTTCTTTAGTAAACATATTACCAATTGAGGTTGCTGTATGCTGTTCAATTAATAAGTTTTCAAATGTATTATCTTTTAACTTAACAATTACCATAGGTGTATTCATGTTGCAAATGCCTATATCTCGTACCGTACACAACTTTCCATGAATTAACGAAGAGATAGTATGCCCTTCTAGTAATGCGGCTTTAATGCTCTCAACGACATCCTCAATAGTTTTAGTAACAGGCACAATGGAAATAGACTCTTTTTCACATTTTGTGGTCAATACAATTTTGTCTTGTAATTTTAAACAACTTTCAGTGGCTTTAAATTTACTATTGACTACTTTATACAAATAGGCAATAGATGGTGTAGGAAGCACTTTAGCATTAATATATGGTCTATCATACAACGACACAATTTTAGGTAAATTTTTTCCAATATGAGTGCTAATTCTCATATCTAAAGATATGTCTACTACGATAACATAAGTAACGTCACCAAACAATGCAACTTTTGCTGTGATATTAATGTATTTGTGTGCTACCGGCTTACGGCATTTAATATATCCCAATAGCTTACTATTGATATTTTTATTAATTTTAACAACAAGATTTAAGTTACGGTAGTCAATACCAATATATTGTTGAGCAGTAAAAATACCTTGTAACAAGTCATTATTTGAACTACTTGTTATAAGCGCATTATATGCTTCTGCTAAAATAGCAAGACGGTCAAAATAAATCTGTCCACTACGTTTTACGGTTAAAATATGTGAGCTTACAATATCAGAAGATGTCGCCTCATCAATGGATCTAATGACAATAGTTTTCATAAAATATCTCTAATTTGTTTATAGTTAAATTGTATAGCATATCACTACACTATACAATTTATCTATTGTTAACTATTGTAAATTTTGATACAAATGTTCTTTACTTTTATCGAATCCCATAGTATGCAACCAATAGCTATCAGGTTTTCCTTTATTACTATTTCGTGTACTAAGATTTTTATAATTACGATATATTTTTATTTGGTTATTTCGTATCGTATTAAAATCTTCATTATCAATTTTAGAACCATACAATACGCATTCTGTTATTAACTTTTTTAGAATATAGCCTTCGTTATTATGCGACAGCTTAATGCCATTATCAATAAGTAATAAAGAAGTCTCTTCAAGTATTTCTATACGTGATTTAGTTTCTAATAAACCTAAAACCAATAACAACCGTTCTAAACCAAAACCAATATCAATACAGGTTCCTAATGTATTAACAATATTACCTATCTCTATATCGTTTTTATAAAACTCAGTACAGTAGCCGCCAATGTTACCATCGCTCCAAATACACTCGATATCAGGGCGAACTTCAACATTGTACTCTTTATAGTAATCTTGCCATTCAAGCATCTTATCGGGGTGTATCGTTACATAGTCTGGGTAGATATTAATACTATTACAAAATTCCATCATAAAATCAATAGATTGTTTTAAGCTGTATTCTCTAAACGAAAAGAATCCAAGCATATTAAAAGCTAAACTATGGGTGCCATCACCCACTTCGCTAAAATCTTTTAATCGTAAGCATTTTTGTATATTTGAAAACGTCCCACAATATAGAATATCACTGAATAGTGGTTTATATTGTTGCATACCAGAAGTGGTAAAAAACGTAGATTTGTCGGGGCTTATTATAGATGAATTGATATCAAATATAATTTTTTTATTGTTGCAGAATTGCTGATAGGTTTGTATTAACCATTCATGATTAAGGTTTAAACAGTTTCTTTGTTCATTGCGTTTAGCTGTGACATAGCATCCTCCTAAGGATTAAAATGAGAGACATAACATTATGCCTCTCTATGTGGTTATTTATACTAGCTTATATTCGTCCATATAGTCTTCAGTAATAAACGAAATTAAATCAGGAGTTACTTCCCAACCTAAGCCATCTTCATTGAGGCCTAACAAATTAATGTTATAAGCAGAAGATTTGGGATTAACATAATGGCCATAACTCAAAGCACGTTCTTGTACTCGGACTAACAAATCTTGTAAATGTGCAGTAACTGACTCAAATAAGGTATTACCTTCAAGTGTTAAAATTTCAACATCAATACCGCTCATACCGTGTGTATATTCTGTAGTGGTTAACTTAACTTGCATAATAACGTACTCTTTGTTGGTAGTGCTATTATATGTTATTGTAGTTCATAAGTAAACTTATCAAATGTTAAATTATGTTAACTCAAAAATAGTGATATTATATTCCGTGTTAATATGAGTTATTTTCTCTTCTTCAATTTTCCAACCAACACCATCAGTATTAAAACCTGAACGATTAGGTAATAATTTAGACAGATGTAGATACTGCTTACCTAAATTTTCGGCTAGGTTTCTTAGATAAGTAACAGTTTCTAGTTGATGTGTGGTTACTGCTTCAAACAAACTATCTTCGTCAATATCAATAATATCAACAGATTCCGAAGTAATTCCACATATATTTTCGATAAAGGTTTTTTTAATTTGCATAATAGTTTACTCGTTATTCATAGTGCTATTATATGATTTTGACTAATAATTGTCTTTACAATTATTGTTATTGAATGTAAGTGCATCTGGGCAGATTACCAATACTAAAAAATAAAGGTTTTCTGCCCCGCCTAAACGTTGGGATCGGTGATGCGCCCCAGCCCAACAGCCTTAAGATTATAACCAGGTAACAAAAACTATCTGGCACCTATAATCTTTATTTTAACAGGAAGGGTATGTAACATATAAAGCGAATATATTGGATCTTTTTATAGAAACGTATATTACACCGTATACCTATTATTTTTAAGTGACATTACGGATCACTCTATCTTTTTTTAACATTGGGATTAGTAGACCAATGATTGTTATAGCCACTATTGCTAATAGATGCAAGCATAAATTGCCTAGTTGAAACTATAACTACATTTAAGTTTATTTTTTGCAGATACCTTCCTAAAGGTTACTATTTTTCGACATAAGCATAGTTACTTATTATATGTCTTCAAACCCTAATGTCTTGCATATTATTTGTACCGGACTATACGCCAATATAGTCTCTTTGGATCATACAGAATGTACAATACCATTTCCGTTTTACTCATATGCCAGGAGCGATTACTAAAAATCAAAGGACGCTAAAAAATGCAGCAACGCATTCGGCCTTTATTATAATACTTAAACTATAACAAAGCAATATCAGCTGGAAGCATTTTTCTTTAATTATAAGAAGATTGCAGTTAGCTTCCATATTTAATATAGGACAGCCGAAGCAATGCCCTATACCAAATATTCTTTCAATTAAGCGTTAAACATCATAACGCTCATTCATTAAACGGCGTACCGTTCATTCATTAAGGTGTTAATCATAATGTATTTTGGTGTAAATTTCTCTGGGCTTAAATCACCACCCAATACAGATTTCAAAACAGCACTACTGAAACCGCTTACTAAAGCTACACCTTCTTTGTTCATTGTTACAGGAACATTTCCAGTAGCATGTAAATTCCAGAAAACAATTAACGGCAATTCATAACCAGCATCCTTAAATGCTTGTTTAGCCATACTGTAACCGCTAACTGAACGAGCACCATAATCTGCACCGTCAAATTGCATATCAGACAAGATGATCAACATTTTAGGCATATCTTCTTGTGGCACTTTGTTAGCAACTGCTTTATTCAAAATTAATTGAAAACCAGCATTGATGTTAGTTAAACCACCCCAATTAGAACCTAAAACATTACGGAATTGTTCACGTAAAGTGTCACCTTTAATTACTTCCAAAGTAGGAGTAGTACTAAAGGTCAAGAATGTATTCTTGAAATCGCCTTTAGTACGTTGGGAAATATAAGTACCTAACGATACTGCTACATCCATACATGATACAGTAGACGAACCACCAAGACTACAATTCATACTAGATGAAGTATCAATCATTGGCAATACATTAACTTCGTTCATATAATCAGGCAACGAATTCCATTGTGTGGAGAAAACAATTTCTTCACCACGGGCACTTGACATTAAAGCCTTGTAAACATCGTGTGGGAAAACCGCAGAAGCATTGACTTTCGCTTCACCTGTAACCAATGCTTCTTTATACAATTGGAACGCATCTTGAGCATTACGCTTAAATGCTTTAGTATAAATTGTCATAGCTTTAGATGGAACAAAGCTAAAATTAATGTTAGACCAGTCTTTAGCACACATTTGAGTTTCAACAACTTTAGTCAACGACACTAAAGTTTTACGATAAAACTTAGGAGACCAACCAAATGCTGAACGTAAGCGAGATGCAACATCACCTTTACGTGGCATCCACTTAAATACTAATTGATACATAGTTATATCGTTACGCAATTTTTGCGTTAATAACTCTTTAGCTGAAACTGACATATATACCTCAAAGGATTAAAACATGAATATTATTGATTACGGCGCACTTAATAATAAGTATACTATATGGTATAACCATATTTGTCAACACGCATTAATGCGTTCTACTACAAGAAAAGAAGCTAAAGTACAATTAGGGTATGTTGAAGGACATCATATTATACCTAATTGCATTTTTCCAAATAAAACTATTGTTTATCTTACTATGAGAGAGCATTTTTTAGTGCATTGGCTACTATCAAAAATGTTTACAGGCACAGTAAAACATAAACTTACATACGCATTAAATTGTATGGCAAGAGGGGAACATCGTAAACTTACCTCAAGACAACTAGAAATATGTAAACGTGCTAAAAGTACACCATGCTCTACCGAACGAGCTAAATCAATATCCAATGCTCGTAAATTGACTCCTAAAATAAAATGCGAATTTTGTAATAAAATTACATGTACTAGCAATTATAAAGGATTTCATGGTGTAAATTGTAAGCTAAATCCTAATATTGATAAAAATATCATATTAGAAAGAAGTAATAGAGCTAAAATTGTCGCAAATAATCAAATTAAAAATGGAACATTTACTGCTATTAAACCACCACAAGGTGCATTTCAGTGTCCACATTGTCCGAAAATTGGTACTAATTACGGATCAATGAGAAGATTCCACTTTGAAAACTGCTTTAATTTAACAGGTATTAAACATAATAAACTTCCTGATATAAAATGCTCTTGCATTAAATGTCATAAAGTTTATGGAATTGCAAATTTTTCAAAGCATAGTTGTTAAAATTTGTTGAGCTTCTTCTTCAGTCATAGTGTCTATTCGGGCTAATAATTCCTTAGCCCGAATACATTTTAACATAGATTGCTTTAATAGATCAACAACTTTATTATACACCCGAGTATCAATTGTCGGAGATACTAAAACCAATAAATCATCCCAACGGCCAACTTCTGGTACTCTCTCTAAAATTTTGGAGTCTAATAACACTTTTGGGTTTAATTCAGCCAATGCTACCAACAACTTACGGAAGGAATCACGTTCACCGCTACCACCACGAACATCACGCAAGTACATCATATTACGCAAAGCTAAATCTTGATCTTCATTAAATGCCTTAACAAATAAGGGAACTAAATCTTTACCACGTGAAGAACCAGCAGTACCAAAAAAGTCAACATTTGCACTCAATGTTGAATTGAATGCCTTTGCACCATTAGTGGTAGTGGTTTTGTTAGCAGCTTTGGAATCTTTAGCAATAGCTTGTACGAATTGGTTTGTCATTTTAAATCTCACAGGTTGTATTTGGGTCTTTATTTCAAAAAGTGTTGATTGCAGTCAACAACCTTATCTTGTGCGTTGATTATATACATCATTTTGTACATCGTCAACAACTTTTGGTATCCGTTACAGGAGTTGCACCTATATTTCCACTTCACGTCCAACTGCACCGAGCATTATAGAATCGAACTATTGTTGGCACCTTCCGGCGGGAGTTCTACTATTAAACTAAACGAATAAATTATTAAGTAATGGTCAGATGCGAACCTGACATAATTGTGGATGCAACTTTATGTTTTGTACATGTCTCAGCTTTAGTTGTACACTACTTGCCGCCGACAACATAGGTAAACCCTATATCAAAACACCTCTTCAGGTTATCCACTTATGTGTACCTTATACTTACCAGACCATACGTTCTTCTGGGGTTGAATTAGTAGTAAGCATGTCTATTACTACTTGCGTATCGCCTACGCATTCATTACCTAATAAATTCTTAAAATCAACAGCAAGTGCTTAAACGTTTTTGATTAATGTGAATTCCGTATAAATTCACTAACTTTATTTGATATTTGCTGACCACTTGCTAAACTGTTTTAAATTAAGCATTTTGACATTCTTTAAAAAATACGTCAATTGCTTGATTTTTAATAATCCATTCTCCACTTTCTACAACAACATTAAAAGAGTTTAATATCCTTTTTTCAATGAATTTTCTATCTAATACAAATTCATAGTGATCAACTTTAAACTGTTTAAATGGATCGTAGGTTTGATATTGATTTAGCCTTCTGGTTAAGTCCATAGTCATACCAACTTTATAATGTTTAGGATATGCTATATTACTTACTAGATATACAATACCAGCATTACATTCATTAAATTTCATTCCACGATCATTTAATAATTTTAGTAAATTTACACCTGCCATTTTTCTTGCAAATCTATAATTTGCAGTATCTAAAATATTTGTTTTCTTTTTACTAAAAAATCTTTTATAGGTATTAATAAACTCTACTAAATGAGATTCTTGAATTTGAAATTGTCCTTTCGGTAGGATGTTATTTTCACATAATTCTCGTATAATTATATTAGCTTTTATTTGCATTATACTATTCCAATAATACAGGCAGCATTACTTTTTGATTAGAAGTCAAATGTTTTGTTTGCTGGTAGTTGCCTTAACTTTTATGGACCTTAACACATTCCACAAATTAGATTGAACAAACAAGTTATAAACACTTTGTTAAATGCGTATAACCTGTTATGCTCTGTGTGTTTGCTATTATACAGTAACTCTTTGATGTGTCAACATGTTTTTGTCTAAATAGTTATTGTATAAAACCAAATAACCAGGTAGTTCACGTGCAACACCATGGAATATTAAATTACCTAACATATTGAACTCTGCTAAAGTACAATACTTTTCGTTTAATTCATCAGTGATTGGATTTGAGTGATCAAACCAAAGTGACCATATTTCCATTAATTCTACTGTAGATTTGGATAAATCTAGTTGACTATAATCCATATTACCATGTAATGACCAGATTGGTGTAGCACTAAAATCTGGCATTATTTTTACATACTTGGTAATATCTTTTAAATTTTTGTTGATATACTCTTGCAGTTCGTCATGTTGTATATGACGAATACGACCATCTAAATAAACTATCATAAAGGTCTCTTTTAAATTGAAATTAACAGGAAAAGGAGTGTACCTTGGATTTAATGAGGCCATATTACTTTCCTCATACGTCTTTGATTAATGTGAGAACATATTAACTCACGGCCAGTTTATGGAAGTGTTTTGCTGTACCTTTTCCTAAAGGTTTTAGGACTTTCACCTAATGTGGTGCGGCATGTACATCTCAAACTCAGTTGAGCAACCTCACTATACTACTCCGCGGCAGACCCTCAACATCAAGGGATATTCGTTACTTTTGAGTATAGGCCGATGACTGTCTTTTAACTGCCTTCATGGATAGGTATAACGAAATTAATCTATTATACCTAACTGGAATTTGTAAGTTTAACGTGGGGATGTTCCAACCACCACATCATTAGTTTACACTAATCAATACTATTGTCAAGTATGCAATCCATTACAAATGGGTGGTATTAGCAGGATTTTAACCTACGTTGACTTCCCCTAACAGGAAGTAGTCCTTTGCACTAGACGATATACCATAAGTGGTGTAATACCAACACCATGGGATGATTTAGACTAGGATAAGTCACCCGTAACCTTTCAACCTAGCAAGGCTAAGGTTATCCCCAAGAATAGGTCTCGCAATTTAACACCAATAACGCTGTAGATATACTAAGGTTATCACTATTAAACCATCTCGCCAACATCTAAAAAATAACGCTGTAGCATCCTTACCCAAGCACCTAGTAATTGAATAAGGCTACGATTTACAGTGAGGCCCGTAGTCGTATTGCAATATACCTAATTATAGTTAAGTTCTAACAATTAAGTAATCCCCAAGAATGCGTACATTCTATTGCCACTGGAAGCGAAAGAGGGACTCGAACCCACGAGGCTTACGCATCGGATTATGAGCCCGACCTGATACCAACTTCAGACATTTCGCAGGTGTATTCATAATTAATCAAAACTATGAATACCTGATTAACTGTACCCTTTGTACAGGACTTTACTCTACTAAACTTCTTATGCATCACAATATATCCGCCACATACAGGGAGTGTACTACAACCCTAGCTGGATGTCTAGCTAAAATATACCACTTATAAAACGCATTTCCAAATTCCCCTAATGAAAACCTAGATGAGCGTACATTGCCAGTTTAATAACAATCGGTAGCGGTGGCCCGACTCGAACGGGCGACCTAAAGATTATGAGTCTTTCGAGATAACCAACTTCCCTACACCGCAGGTGTCTATGTTATAAATCAACATAACAGAAACTTA
>ERZ724509.45-NODE-45-length-57692-cov-6.161008_pt1 | contig 57692 bp, 62 predicted proteins | sample MGYA00376042_ERZ724509 | MGnify/ENA primary metagenome ERZ724509 (study PRJEB28724, sample SAMN07190887) | wastewater metagenome | isolation source: effluent of sewage treatment plant in Hong Hong | place: USA: Christiansburg, Virginia | collected 2016-03-01 ...
AAAGTGCTGGAAATGCGCGAAGCACGCGAATACATCAGTCATGAGGCCGTTGCTAACCCCGTGTACTCGGCACTGGCATCAGACATTCTGCTAGAGGGCATTCGTGGTTATGTTCAGCAAGGCCGTGATCTGGCTCGCCACATTCCTGGCGCGGCCCGTGCCGCCCGCTTGGGTCAGTCACTACTGTCTAGCGCATTTCCGCTATTAGAAGAAACACTCGAAGAAAATTCCCGCAAATATGTGATCCGTATTCTCGATGCTGTTCTGCAACGCAGCGAACATTTTTTATTAAATAATTTTGATGAAGATCGCTTGCGTGAAATTGCACTAGAAGTATGGGATATCGTCAAAGAAAAACCCGTTAGCACTTTCAAGCGTGGCTTCAGCAGTCTCGACATGGAAGAATTCTTCGTCATCAGCTATGAAACGTGGCGCGAGCTACGCACGACCGTGTTCTATCAAGCCATGATCGACACAGGCATCGACTGCTTCTTTGAGAAATACGGTGAAACCAATCTGTGTGAAATAGTCGACGAGATGGGGATCACGCAAGAAATCATGGTCGGCGAGGCCATGCGTTATGTTCCGCCCATCATAAAAATGCTGAAGAGTAAAAAACTGCTGGAGCCGGTGCTGCGTCGAAACCTGGAAGCGTTTTACGGATCAAACGCCGTACTGGCCATTCTCGATACGCCGTAAGACTTAGGCTGCTGGCAGGCTCGCCAACTTTGCACAAAGGTTGGCGAGCGCGGCTTCTGACTCAGCCTGTATCCGCCTCCACAGAAAGAGGTCGTTTGCCCAACGCAGCAGCATCGGACGCAACGTGTATTCCAGTGTGCGGGTAAAGCGGGTTCCGTTGCCATTGGCAACCATTTCGTAACTTAGACGCACGGTACTGCCATCGGCCATATAGGCCGACGCGCGCCAGCGCTCACCCGGACGGCTCTCCTCCACCAGCCAAGTGAGGTGACGTGGCCTACCCGCCGAAAGCACGTCTTCCTCGAAGCGCCGCCCCGCCACCAGCGACTCATCACCGACATCTACGCCTTGTGAGGCAGGGTGCCATTCTTTCCACCGTAAAGGCCGGGTCACATAGTCGTAGACCTGAGCCGGGCTAGCGGTAATATCTGCAGTAAGAGAAATAACAGTCATCGGAACCGGCTCGGTAATCGGGAATAAACAAAGCGTAATGCAGTGCATCGGCAACGAACAGCACTTCTGTTCAAGAGTTGGCCCGGATCGACAGTTTTACGACCTCGATGGCCATAGTCTCTCTGGGTCAGCATCGCTAGTGTCGCTCACAACGTTTACAGGAGTTACTGAATGCCCTCCCTGATTGCCCGTGCATTAAAGACTGGTTCACGCCTGATCGTTCGGCACCAGCCCTCATCCTCTAAAAGTCTGGTACGGCATCTGCGCCTGACCATGGGCAACCCTCCTTTGGTGACGTTGCTGCCACGGGGCGTCAAGCGGACAACTTTCCATGAGGGCAACATTAAGGGCGACTGGCTGCGCGTGGAACAACCCGGGCAAGTTATTCTGTACTTTCACGGCGGCGGCTATGTCTGTGGCTCGCCAAAAACATATCACAACCTGTGCAGCCGTCTGGCTAAGGCATTGCAGGCCGATGTTTTCTTGCCTGTGTATCGTCTGGCCCCTGAGCACCCTTTTCCTGCCGGAGTGAATGATGCGCTTGAGGCGTATGAGTTTTTGCTGCGCCAGGGCTGGCGTGGAGATCAGATATCGGTGGCCGGTGATTCGGCGGGTGCTGGCCTGACGTTGGCCTTACTGCTGGCACTGCGTGATCGTGAGCGCCCCATGCCAAAGTGCGCCGTGGTCTACTCGCCCTATGCTGACGTAACACTGACCTCCCCCAGCCGACTTCACAATGACAGCACGGACGACATGCTGTCTTATCGTATGTTGGAGGTAGGCATGGGTACCTATGTGCAAAATGGGGATTACAAAAACCCCTACGCATCACCAGTTTACGGTGACTACACCGGGCTTCCTCCCTTGTTTATCACGGTGTGCGAACAGGAACTTCTCCGCGATGATGCCTATCGCGTTGCAGCCGCTGCCCGTGCCGTGGGCGTAGAGGTATCGTTATTGGCTCGCGACGATCTGCTTCACGTATGGCCCATCTTTGTTCCCTTTTTGCCGGAAGCTAGAGAAGATTTAGAGAAAGTGGTGCGGTTTATCGGCGCTCACTGACATCATCACAAAGAAAAACCCGCCTTTATAGCGGGTTTTTCTTTTCTGGGGCTTGCTCAGAAAAGTCAGATGACACTGATATTGCCGATCGCAGCAAAACCAAAGTGCTTAATCAGCTTATCCTGAATTACCTTACGGATAGCACGTATTTCCATCTCAGAAATACCGCTGTCGACCTTGCTCAGCACAATACGATGCAAGTGCAGCATGGGATGTGAGGCCTTGAATTCGCGCAGATCGCCTTTTGCCAGCACGGGTAAAAATGGCACCTCTGGCCCCAGCTTGTTCTGGATGAAATTGAGACCCACCGCCAGCGGCATGGCGCGTTGACGACCGCCACTCATAGGAATGAGTAGCTGCAAGCCGCCTTTGTCATCGGGTGTAATAAACAAGCTGGTCTGGACGATTGAGTCTTCATTGATACGATTGAAAATATCGTGAAACGCATGCGGATTAGGCAGAATGATCAGTTTACGGTGGTCATCCTCAGGCACAATAATTTCATAATTGGTGTAAAGCTGCTGCACCGGTGGCGAGTACACACACAGAGACTGCTGAAAGCGCATAGCAAAGCGCGTAGCACGATCATGGTCAGATAATCGCCCTAGATCCCAGACTAGATGCTCACTTTTAAAAACATCATTCATTAGCGCATCCATCGCACTCAGGATAAATAAACCGATGCCTAGCAAACATTCGGCACAATAATGTATTCATAGATTTTCTGAGCTTGGCCCAAGCATGCCGACACTAACAAGGATCTATCCGTCAGGCGGTAAATTAAGCCGACGACGGCGTGCTTTTTTTGAGTTAGCTTTACCTATTCGCCACCGACCACGGGCAGTTCAGCCGATGGTGGCAGCATGTTTTAGGGTATCTTTAACGACCTAACCAAAATAAAAAGGAGCTCCCGATGCACCCAACGGCTACCGCCTTGCTTGAAGCCCACACGCGTCACATGCTGAACAACCTTGGCGGCCCCGGACTGGGGGCACTGTTCGACGAAGAAACTGCCGCTCTCTGCAACTGGCTCAACATCCTGCCTGTCAGCAAAGTCACCGATGTCGTTCGTGTACGCGACTTTCTGCTGCGCAACGTATTTGAAATCACCCCCAGCGAAACCCTGCTAACCCAAATCGGCACACTGGCCACGGTGGCACTGACCAATCCGTTGAACAAGACCACCGCATTAGAAGAACTGCTGAATGCTCGCGAATACGATCTGATCGTGGACCGCGTCATCGCACTGGAAGAACTGCGCCGCCAGATTGTGCATGCCGTGCTGCAGAACCCTTCCGTCGTGCAGCTTATCTCCGACCTCATCTACCACGGCGTGAAAAGCTACTTGGTCGACGAAAATGCCCTGACCAAAAAAGTCCCCGGCATGTCGTCATTGATGAAAATGGGCAAGGGCATGATGGAGCGCATGGGCTCACTGGATGCCGCCTTGGAAAACACCCTTAAGTCCTATATAAAGCGCAATACGCGCGCCACCATGGATCTGGCAGAGCGCTTGGTTCAGCACGCCATGGAAACGCCCAAACTCAAATCCGTGTCGCGCGAGTTCTGGCAGCAAATCAAGGGCGAAAAGCTGGATCGTGTTACCCAGTACATCAAGGCAGATGATGTTGACGATGTTGTGCGCATCGGTGCTACCTTATGGAACCACTTCCGCACCACGCCATACGCCCGCGACACCCTCAACGACCTGGTGCACACATGGTTCGAGCGCTGGGGCAACCAAACCGTAATGCAGGTACTGGTTGATATCGGCCTGACACCGGAGCGCCTGCAAGTGGAAGTTCGCCAGTTCGGCGAACCGCTCGTGGCGGAGCTGATTGCTTCAGGACATCTGGAAGCACGCATTCGCGTGCATCTGGAAACGTTCTACGCCTCGCCAGAAGCCACTGCTGCCCTAGGCGGTTGATCTACCTGCCAGCAATATGAAGGGGAGCACTTGCTCCCCTTTTTGTTATTTCGTCGCCGACAGAAGGCACTGGCAGTCCCCCGCGGAAAGAGTAACGTCAGACCATGTTACCAACAGGGATATGGCATATGACTACGGCGGCACGGGAAATCACCATCAAGAAAGTGGGGCTGCTACGCCCCTTTCACTGGCTCCGGTCTGGCTGGCAGGAGCTGATGGCTCACCCCGGCCCCAGTCTCATGTACGGCATTCTGGTCACACTGGCAGGCTGGGCCATCGTCACACTCGCGGCCCCACATGCGGAACTGTTCTCCACAGTGATCACCGGCTTTGTGCTGGTCGCACCGCTGATTGCGGCGGGCATTTACGAGCTCACACGACTGCGCGAAGCCGGTGAAAAAGCCTCGTTTATCAACTCGATTAAAAGCCTGAATCGCAGCAAGGGCAGTATTGCAGATTACGGTATTGTGCTGATATTGGCGGGCATCCTCTGGGAACGTGCTGCCGCGGTGATGTTCGCCCTATCCTACGGTGGCGACATGGGTGACGCGCAGCACTTTGTAAAAGAGGTGTTTCTCTCAGGCAAGTACTGGACCGTGGTAATCGCCTGGCTGCTATCCGGCATGGTGCTGGCCAGTTTTATTTTCTCAATCACGGTGATCGGCATGCCAATGGTGATTGATCGCAACACCGATATCGTCACGGCCATGATCACCAGCGTCCGCACCGTCATGCTCAACCTGCCCGCCATGCTGCTGTGGGCCTTCATGATCGTCATGCTGACGGGCCTAGGAATGGCAACAGCACTGATCGGCCTGATCGTGGTCATGCCCTTGCTGGGGCATGCGACATGGTGCGCCTACAAAGATCTGGTGGGATAAAGCAGACTAATGCCCCTACCACGGGCATTCGCGGCTTAACCGTCACACCACTCAAACAACGTTACCGTTCGTCCGGATGGGCCTCGTGGTCTTTTTCTTCACAGGGAGACACTGCGGGGTGATTCATTGCCCACCAGATGCCGATCGGCATGGCCACAATCATAAATAGAATCACCGCCAAACTCAGCAGACCACTAAACGTGCCAAACAACTCATTGAAAAGATCCATGACCATTCCTCCTAAAAAGGTATGGCCTGATAACACCATGAGCGTCATGGTTATTGTATGACGCACATCAAAGGTTAGCCCGAATCCTTACCTACTTCCGACAAGGCGTAACTTTAGATAAAGAACAACGTCAGGCTAGGAGTCACTCTAAACAGAGGCTATCCCCAATAAGGGCTAAATCAAGACTGATGGATAAGTCCCATACGCACCGCCTTTAGACTGGCTTCCGCACGAGACGAAATACCCAGCTTGCGATAAATGTCTTTTACATAGCCTCGAACGGTGTGAACTGAAATCGTCAGACGCTTGGCCGCGTCGAGGACGCTGAGTCCGCCGGCAATCAGCACCAGCACCTCACGCTCTCGCGGCGTCAGATCACAAGGCTCCACAGGAGCGTATGGTCGGGAAAAAAAATCCATCATGCGCCGGGCGATGTCTGGCGACAGCGCAGGTAAATCAGACTCCAGCCCTTGCAGGGCTGCTTCCAGTACACAATTGGACTGATCCTTGAGCAAATAGCCATGTGCCCCCGCGCGCAGGGCTCGAAAAACATGGTCATCGTCATCGTAAATGGTCGTCACAACAATATTCGCACCCGTACGAGCAGGGTCGAGACTCCGGATAAAATCAACACCATCCCCATCCGGCAGCCCCAGGTCGACTAGGTACAAATCATAGGTGTCTTGGTCTGCCATACGATGAGCCGCCGCCAGCGTATGGGAGAGCGTCACTGACACCTCTGCACCCAGTGCACTGCGAATACGCTCGGCCAGCCAGCGTGCCGTCTCCACGACATCCTCCAGCACCAGCACTTTGCTTACCCTTCCCACTGTCATCACCCTCGGCAAGCGCCCTCACCGTAACGTTCGCACAAGATATAAGCATGCACGCTAATGCACTAAGCAGGCAACATGACGAGACTCCCTGCTAGGGCTATGCTGTCAGCCCATCGTGGCTACGCAATAAGTAAGGAATACGGCATGCGTCTTTCCCCCCGCACCCTGATCAGCCTTGTCAGCCTGCTCAGCCTGATGGTCTGCCTTGTCGTCATCCTCAATGCCTTATCGGTTCCCCGTCTTGGCATTGCCTTTGAGGTGAACGAGGCACAACAAGTACAGATTGCGGCGATTAATACGGATAGCCCGAATGCAGGACGGGTCTCAGTCGGCGCAATCGTTACGCACTTTGTCACTCCTTCTGGCTCGCTGCCGGCCACGGCCACACTGCTCGTAGAAGAGCCGGACATATTGCCGGACTTTGCCTTATACAACGCATTCATGGCCGAGCAAGGTCAACTCACCCAAGCCCTGCAAGAAGACCATCTTGCCCTAGTACTGGCGGATGGCCGCCAAATTGAAATGGCAACTCAGAAGGCCCGACTGGGCGATCTGTCTTGGCTATTTTGGTTCCAACTCTTTGTTGGCATTGGCGGCGCACTCACCGGGGCACTGGTCTGGGCACTTAGCCCGGCACCCTCTGTCGCCACTCGACTGTATCTGTTAACCGGCCTTGGCTATCTGGTCTTTGCCCCATCGGCCGGCATCTACAGTACGCGCGAACTGGCACTGCCCGCTGTGGACTTTCGCCTACTTTCCATCACCAATCATGCAGGCGCGTTGTTCTTTACTGCCTCACTAACTAGCCTGCTTTGGGTCTATCCGCGCCGCTTGGGCCATGCTTGGCCAGTTCTGTTGTGCTACGCATCCGCACTAACCGTCTGGCTACTGGATGCCTCTCAGGTTGGTGGTGACCCTGGCATTTTCCACTTCGGCGTTCTTATCGTATTTGCCCTGAGTTTTGTGTTTGCAGGAATGCAGTGGTGGCAAACACGACAGCATCCGGCGGATCGAGCGGCGTTACGCTGGTTTCTGCTGTCCATTTATCTGGCCACAGGCCTATTTGCCGGCACGGTGATCATCCCTGCCGCGCTCAATCTGCCGCAGCCCGCATCGCAAGGCGTGATGTTCGGTGCCTTTTTGATCATGTATTGGGGGCTGGCGCTGGGCGTGGTGCGTTATCGCTTGTTCCAACTCGAGGCGTGGTGGTACGCCGTATGGGCGTGGTTTCTGGGGGGTATCGCCGTCGTTCTGGTCGATGTGCTGCTACTGTCCTTCTTGACCGTTCCTGATGGCATGGCACTCTCAATGTCAGTAGCCATCGTCGGCTGGCTGTACTTTCCTATCCGCCAAAAGCTATGGGAGTGGATGGGCAGTCGTCGTGAACGCACCCTCCAACAGTGGCTGCCCGATGTACTGCCCCTGCTTATCCAGACCAATATTGGCGAGGCGACTGAAACACGCCTACGCGAGCGCTGGCCTGATATTCTGCGGGCCGTATACCTGCCACTGCAGATCAGTAGCGATAGCACCGCCTTAAATGAAAGCGACACGGCACGTGTGATCGAAAATGGGCTTGCTTTGCTAGTGCCCGATTTACGCAAGAACGGTCACACCCTGCGCCTGCAACATGCGGCCAATGGAAGTCGCCTCTTTACCAATCAAGATGTTTTGACACTGGAAGCGGTGCGTAATCTGTTTGCGCTATCGCTAGACATGTTCCGTGCTCGCGATACGGGGGCTCAAGTGGAGCGTGAGCGCATCGCCCGTGATATTCACGATGATCTTGGGGCCAAGCTGCTAACTCTGCTGCACAAGAGCTCAACCGACCACCAGCCGCTAGTACGAGAGGCTATTCGCGATACGCGCGATCTGCTGCATATGCTGAACTTTCGCGACATTGTGCTGGGTGAGGCCATCATGAAGTGGCGCCATGAAATCCAGGAGCGTACTGCTGCCCAGCAGGTAACACTTAACTGGGACAACCAACTGGATAAAGAGCTGGGCACCATGTTCAGCACACGCCAGCACGCCAATCTGACACGCGTCCTGCGCGAAGCGGTAAGCAATGCCCTACGCCACAGCGGCGCTACCGAACTGACGGTGTCTCTGGCGCGCAGAGAAGGCCAACTGGTCTTTGCCGTACAGGACAACGGCAGCGCGGGAGACCCCTCCACCTGGCAAGACAATGGCCGCGGACTGGCTATCATGCGAGCGCGCATGACCGAACTGGAAGGACAGGTACGATGGGTTATTGCGCAAGGTTGTCGGGTGGAGGTCTGCGTGCCGGACACCTCTGTTGACGACTGATTCGTGCTGACTGGCTCTCTAGGGCTCTTACTCAGCCATTCATCCCTATTCAAGTATTTGCTTGACTTATTCGTCAGAACAGAGAATGATGCTCCTGCATGCCGCACAGGCTTAATGTCATGCCTGCCAGTTCTAGCGTTACGCCAGTACGTCAGTTTGTGTCCCTGTTCAGGTTTATGCGCTCCGGGTTAACGCCCACAATTTTTTTACAGGTAATTGCAACATGGCAACTGGTTCAGTCAAGTGGTTCAACGACGCTAAGGGCTACGGCTTCATCACTCAGGACGACGGTGGCGACGATCTCTTCGCTCACTTCTCCGAAATTCGTGCTGACGGCTTCCGTTCCCTCGCAGAAGGCCAAAAGGTCTCCTTCGACGTAACGATGGGCCAGAAGGGTAAGCAGGCGGCTAACATCAAGCCTATCTGATCCCTTCTGTTTCATGAAAAAACCCGGCTTTTGCCGGGTTTTTTCATTTCTGTCTTCTTAATTTATGTGCTGCTTAACCCACTGCAAAAATTGTGCAGGTGGTAGAGCGCCAGACATCCGGGCCACTTCGCGCCCCTGCTTAAAAATCATTAGTGTCGGAATGCTGCGAATGGCAAAGCGTTGACCCAACGCTTGTTCAGCCTCGGTATCCACCTTGGCCAACTGCACTTTTGGCTCCAACTGCTCTGCCGCCTGCTCGAACACCGGCGCAAACTGCTTACATGGCCCACACCAAGGCGCCCAAAAATCCACCACTACCGGCAAGTCGCCACTGACATGGGCATCAAAGGTTGCCGCCGTTAGCACCACTGGCTTGGCCGAGAACAAGGACAGCTTGCAACTGCCGCACTTGCCTCCCGCTTCCAGGCGGTCCGCAGGAAGGCGATTCTTTCGGTGGCAATGTGGACATGCCAGCAAAATGGGTTCAGTCATCATCAAACTCCGTATTGGTTCAAGGAACATGGGGGAGCTCAACGGAATTGCAATGGTGTCGTGTGGAGGCCTGCCTAAGTGCCGACTCGCAAAAATATGACCTAAGTACAAGCAGGTTGGCTTTCATGGTCAAAAGACAGCAACAGGAGTCACACAACCTGCCTACCTGTATCAGTTAGAATGCGAACACATAGGCGGGCCATTGACCTCCCGCATAAAAAATACAAATAAAAAAATAAGGATACGTGATGTCGCCTTTCGTCACTTCAGCGTCCCTCGCCCCTTTCGTGGCCCGCTTGCATCAAGCAATTGCCCTGTTGCTGCTCCTGCTACTGGCGGCCTGTTACGGCGGCAATAGTGGGCTACCAGACCCGCCAGCCCCTGCAGTTACCGCGCCAACCATCACTGTGCAGCCCAATAGTCGCATCACGGATGAAGGGGTGGCGGTCACCTTCTCTGTGCAGGCTACAGGCAGTGGCACGCTCACCTACCAATGGTTGCGTGACGATAATGATGTTCCCGGCGCCACCCAAGCGAGTTACACATTAAGCGCGCCTGCCGCCAGTGATAATGGCAGCCTTTGGAAGGTCCGGATCAGCAATGAAGGCGGCAGCATCACTAGCTCTACCCTATTACTGACCGTCAATATTGCTAATGCTGGCATTCCAATAATCGATACCGAACCTCAGAGCCAGACAGTGACGGCGGGCAGCAACGCCTCGTTTTCAGTCACTGCCTCCAGCAGCACTCCTCTCAGTTACCAATGGCAGCGCAATGGCAGTGATGTCGCCGGCGCCACCTCGGCTACTTACTCCCTCACTCCTGCAGAGGAGTCTGACAGCGCCTCTGTCTGGAACGTTATCGTAACTAACGCTTCTGGTTCTGTTTCCAGCGCCAATGCCACCCTGACGGTCAACCCCGGCATTGTGTCTGCCCCGACCATCCAGACTCATCCCGTCTCACAGACGGTGGCGACCAACAGCATCGTCACCTTCACCGTTACGGCCTCCGGCAGCCCCGCACCAACCTTTCAGTGGCAGCGTGACGGCAGCGATATTTCCGGCGCAACGACTAGCCAGTATGCAACCGGCTTCGTTGATGTCAGCGACAGTGGTAGCACATGGCGCGTAATTGTCAGCAACAGTGCCGGCTCGATTACTAGTGGCGATGCTATTCTAACCGTACAGCCGCCATCCCCGGCAGCCACAGCCGTCGTCGCCGTCGTCGCTGGGGTTCTCAATCAATCCAGTGTTGCCGATGGCACACCCGGCAGCTTCAAATACCCAGCGGGCATGAGCGTCGATGCCGGCGGCAATCTCTTCGTCGCTGATCTGCTCGGCCGGACTATCCGCCGTATTTCCTCAGCAGGCAGTGTCTCCACTTTGGCAGGCCTTACAGACAATGGCGGCGCTAACGATGGCGATAACAGCACAGCTCGCTTCAATCTTCCTGCAGGTATTGCTCTGGATGCTGCTGGGACGATCTATGTCTCGGATATCGGTAACCATAACATCCGCACGATCTCTCCTGGCGGCAGCATTTCCACGATAGCAGGCGGCATCACAGGTACGAGTGCGGCCGGTTATGTTGATGGCGCTGCTGGTGTCGCCCGATTTAAGACCCCGTGGGGTATTGCCGTGGATAGCAGTGGCACCGTTTATGTGGCCGACACCGGCAATCACGTCATTCGCATGATTAACTCGGCTGGCATGGTCTCTACGCTTGCAGGTGTGGCTGGCTCTCCAGGCGCTGTCGATGGCACAGATACCAACGCACGCTTTAAGAGTCCAACAGGCATTGTGATCGGTACAGATGGCAACCTGTATGTGGCAGACCAAGGCAACAACACCATCCGTAAAGTGACTACAGCCGGTAACGTCAGCACGCTTGCGGGAGCAGCCGGTATCAGAGGCAACGCAGATGGTACGGCAAGTGATGCACGCTTTAGCTCACCAACCGGTCTCTGCACAGACAACGCTGGCAACCTTTATATCTCCGACACTAGCAACCATTTAATTCGCAAAATCACACCCTCTGGCGAGGTCTCTACTGTTGCCGGTAACTCTGGCGCAAGCCACATTGTTCTTGGTGTTGGCGGCACTCTAAACCAGCCCATAGGCATCACCATTAATAACAGCAGCAGTACGATTTACACGACAGGCGAAAGCGCTGTATTGAGCATCACGCCTTAACTGTCATACCCGAGGCTCAACATGCGGCATCGCTTGCTTTTGCTCGTCCTGATCGTCCTGATTACCTCGGCCAGCCTGATCGCTTTGTGGGCGGGGGGATGGCTGGACTTTGCCACGGTAAAAGGCCATCACGAGCAACTGGAGGCATTGGTCAAAACATGGCCATTGCCATCGGCCATGGTGTTCTTTGTCTGCTTTGTGCTGGCCACGGGATTATCCGTACCGGTTGCGACAGGGCTGTCGTTACTGGCGGGGTCACTGTTTGGCTTTACGGAGGCGCTGCTATTGGTGTCTTTTGCCAGCACGATTGGTGCAACGCTGGCTATGCTATTGGCCCGTTATGTGCTGCGTGATGTGGTGGAGAAGCATTGGCCCCGCTTGGTAGCTAGAACCAATCGTGGACTGACACGTGATGGCTTGCTGTACCTGCTGGCATTGCGACTAGCACCGGCACCACCATTTTTTGTCGTCAACCTCCTCATGGGGCTGACACGCATTTCCGCAAGGCGATTTTTTATTGTCAGTCAGCTCGGCATGCTGCCCATTGATCTGGTGTTTGTGAATGCAGGGCGAGCCCTTGCGAAGGTAGATTCTCCCTCCGATGTTCTTAGCACGGACATCATGCTGGCCCTGACACTGGCCAGCCTGTTGCCATTAGTGCTGCGTTACTTCATCCGGCGCCGACTGCACACTGTAATGCCCTGATCAGAACACGCCGGCTGTCAGTGCTTGATCCTTCACCAGCCCCCAGCCATCCGTTTTCAACGCAGTTGCGGTATCGATCTTGCCCTTCAGTAGCGTTAGCACGTAATACACCTCGGTACCCAAGCACACTTCATAAATCAGTGTGTAATCACCCACTTCTACGTCCAACTTGACCGGCAACTCTTCACACGGCGAAAAAGCAAATAGTTCGGCTGTATCAATAATCTCGAAGGGTACTTGCACCGTGCGCTGCGCTCCCTTGCTCGGCAAGAATTTTTCCACCGTGCGCACCACCACATCTGCACCGAAGGTCTCGTCTGACAGCGGGTCCAGCAGCACTAGCCCTGGCTGCCACATAAGCCCCTGCTGGAGATTACCCTCACCCCATTCCAACTCATCGTCATCAACAGCGCGTGAACGCAGGCCAAACTGGCTATGACTGATTTCAAGATCAAGTTTGCACTGCATGAGAAAACACTCCGGAAGGGTAAAATGCTATTGGCGCGACGAGAGTCTAAATGACTGAGGGCCCTGAGGCTATTTTCATTACGGCACCCTGCGGTTCTTATCTGGTCTTTGAGGTCAATCGTGCATGCCCTCTGGCAACTGTAATCCGTGCTTGCCGGCGGTAAGCTGCCAGTCCTTCAGAATGGCTCACATACATCAGAGGCCATCGCCTTTGCGGAACCCACCATGGTCCTTGATGAGATCTACAAAAAAAACCGCGCCATCGAAGGTGCCGTGCTGAAATTCCGGCGGGATCGCGTGCCCGTTGCCCTGTCTTTGATCGTTTTTACCGTACAACTAGCGGCTTGGTACTGGCTGCCACTCGCTGGAGCCATAGCGACCGGCATTCTGCTGCTGCCGTTTCTGGGCAGTTGTGCGATTTTCAATCACCACCAGCAACATCACAACGCCTTCAATTCCCGCGTACTCAACCGTTTGTGGGAAGTCATTCTGGGCACTCAAACCATGATCACTTCATATGCTTGGGTGCTGCACCACAACTTTGGCCATCACCCTCACTACCTTAACCAACCACCCTGCCCTAGCAATATCGAAGATGAGTCGCGCTGGGCGCGGCGCAATGGCAGTTTGATGGGCCGTACTGAGTACACGCTCAACCTGATGTTACGTGCCCCTTTTGATTCAGTCCGGGTCGGCCTGCATCGGCGCCGTGAACTGCTCTGGTTTACCTTGATGATGATTCCGTATTTGGCGCTGCAATTACTGCTGGCTTGGGTTAACTGGCAGAACTACCTTGCGGTATTCCTAGTGCCATCCTCCCTCATGCTCACGTATGTGTACTGGCTAACCTACGAGCATCATAGCGGACTCCACACTGACAACCCTTATGCTGGCTCACGTAATCGCGTTGGGCGGTTATATAATCTGCGTGCTTTTAATCTGGGCTATCACACGGCCCATCACATAAAACCGTACATTCACTGGTCGCTTCTTCCTGCTTATCACGAACTGATCAAGGACAAGATCCCCCCTGAATGCTACGTGAAGTGCCGCTAGTACCGCCTATAAAAAAGCCCGGATACTTCCGGGCTTTTTTGCATCTGCGTTAAATGTAGCCCCCAATCAGAACAGCATATTGACAGCCGCCTGCGCCACGCTATTGCTCAAATCAAAGCGCTTACCACTCAAAAACCGGTTTAACACACTCGTAATCCACTCACGCTCACAGCGGAAGTTAACGACCACAAACGCATCCGGCTCCACTTGGTAATCTACTTGCAGCCACAAGGGAGCCTTCTCGCCCTTCAACAATACTTGCAACACGGCCTGATTGGACTTGGGCTCTACCTCCACACCAACGATCTCGCCATAGTCTGCGAAATACTTATTGAGGAGCATCTTGACGCCCATAGAACGAATGGCATCGAGGGCCATGAAATACTCCATTCAATTTGAAATGTGATCAGTCTTAATTGCTGTTATATACCGCTACTTGCTTGCCAACTATCTTTTTAGTGTGCTCGCGCTTTTACTGCACTCGTCCATTTACTGCATTAGCACGTGCAGTGCATGTAATAGAACCATCTGCTGCGGGAGACGGCAGGCGTGCCCGCAAGCTCTCCTGCAGAGTAACAACCTGCTCTGGCGTAAGCATCTTCAATAACTTACCAACACTCGGGCCAAACTGTATTGTGGCCCAGTAATCATCAAAGTCTGCATACGTGCGCTGTACAGTAATCACATGCGTTTGCACATCGACCAGACCAGCGCCGCTCCACAGCGACTGCAAAACATCCAGACGCGAGGCCTCCGGGCTAGGTGGCGAAGGTACCACCTGCCCAAGATCACGCAAGGTTTGTTGCAGCGAAAAATAGGGAAAGCCACCACCCTCCATGTCCCACGCATACGCCGACACTGTGCCGCCCGATCGCACCACGCGCGTCATCTCGGCTACGCCTTTCGCCGGATCGGGTACAAAGAAAATCACCAGCGGCATCACGGCGACATCAACGCTGTCATCCGAATAAGGCAAGGCCATAGCATCGCCCTGACGAAAGCTAGCTGCCTGCAGGCCCGTACGCTGACGCGCATAGATAAGTTGATCCTCCGACGGATCAATGCCATCAATAATGGCCGGAGCACAACGCTCAGCAATCATTCCGGTAAAAGCGCCGTTGCCACAGCCTATGTCTAACCAGTGCAGGCTACTGGGCAATGCCAACCAATCCAGAAATTGCTGCCCGACTGACTGACTCCAAACGCCCATGAAGCGTTCGTATCCGGCACCGTCGTTAAATCGGATTTGCGGTGTTGTCATTGCATGGTGCTCCTATGTACTAGTCAGTCATTTTTGAAAAAAATGAGCAGGCATTTATTGTGTCGACATCATGACCGATAGCATCAATTATGCGACGGCTCGCCATTACACTGGCCAATAAAAAGACGGCTAATCCATCACTTTCCCACGACCGGCCTTAACCTCGGAACGCTCCGATTTGGTTTTGAGGCGACGCTGTTTAGATCCATACGTTGGCTTAGTGGAACGGCGCGGCGTTGGTACATGGGCAGCCTCTGTCACTAACGCTTCCAGACGCGCAATCGCTTCAAGGCGATTCTCTTCCTGACTGCGCGAGGTCTGCGCCTTAATAATCAGTATGCCATCTTTAGTTGCACGCGAACCCGCGAGTGCAATCAAACGCGCCTTTACTTCTTCAGGCAGCGAGGAAGCGGGTACATTGAAACGCAAGTGTATGGCACTGGAAACCTTGTTGACGTTCTGACCGCCAGGCCCCTGAGCGCGAATCGCGATGAATTCGATTTCATCGAGCGGAATAGAGAACGTCATGAGCTGAGCGGCGGCATGTAAAGTAAAAAGGGGCGATCATCTGACCGCCCCTTTTTACTGTTAACCACCGATCTTCTTGTACTTGATTCGGTGCGGGCCTGCGTTAGCGCCTAACTTCTTTCTCCGGTATTCCTCAAACTCGGTGTAGTTACCGTCGTACCACTCTGCCTCATCGCCGTCGAAAGACAGGATGTGGGTGGCAACACGATCAAGGAACCAGCGGTCATGGGACACGCACATGACCACGCCCGGGAAGGTAAGAATCGCTTCTTCCAACGCACGCAACGTTTCGACGTCAAGATCATTGGAGGGTTCATCAAGCAGAATCACGTTAGCGCCAGCCTGCAGGATTTTCGCCAACTGTAAACGGTTACGTTCGCCGCCGGAGAGATCACCCACGCGCTTTTGCTGATCAGAGCCCTTGAAATTAAAGCGGCCGATATAAGAGCGCGATGGTACTTCGTACTCACCCACTTTCATGATATCGAGACCGCCGGATACTTCTTCCCACACGGTTTTTGTGTCGTCTAGCGTGTCACGAATCTGACCGATGTAAGCAACCTTGACGCTCTCACCGACAATCACTTCACCGCTATCCGGCTTCTCTTCACCTGTAATCATGCGGAACAACGTAGTTTTACCAGCACCATTGGGACCGACAATACCGACGATGGCGCCCTTAGGCACGGTGAAGGAAACGTTTTCATACAACAGCCGATCGCCGAAGGACTTGGCGATGTTGCGCACTTCAATCACTTGATCACCGAGGCGCTCACCGGGCGGAATATAAATTTCCTGGGTTTCTGCGCGCTTCTGGAACTCTTTGGACGCCAACTCATCGTAAGCAGCCATACGCGCCTTGCTCTTGCTCTGACGACCCTTGGCGTTGGAACGTACCCATTCCAGTTCACGCTTAAGCGCCTTGGTGTGAGCTTCTTCCTGACGCTGCTCAGTATCGAGACGAGCACTTTTCTGCTCCAGCCAGCTGGAGTAGTTACCCTGCCAAGGAATGCCGTGGCCACGGTCGAGCTCAAGAATCCATTCCGCGACATTATCGAGGAAGTAGCGATCATGGGTGATGGCCACGATGGTGCCGGGGAAATCTTTCAGGAAGCGTTCCAGCCAGCTTACCGACTCGGCGTCGAGATGGTTGGTCGGTTCGTCCAGCAGCAGCATGTCCGGCTTGGACAGCAGGAGACGGCACAGGGCGACACGACGGCGCTCGCCGCCAGACAGCTTGGTGACATCCGCATCCCACGCTGGCAGACGCAATGCATCAGCGGCCTGCTCCAACTGGTTATCAAGGTTATGCCCGTCCCACGCTTGAATAATGGCCTCAAGCTTTTCCTGCTCGACAGCGAGCTTGTCGAAGTCGGCATCGGGCTCGGCATATTCGGCAAACACCTGATCCAGGCGCGCCATCGCATCAAGGCATTCGCGCACACCATCTTCTACGTTGCCGCGCACATCCTTATTCGGGTCTAGCGGCGGCTCCTGCTGCAGGTAGCCAATCTTGATGCCGGGCTGGGCGCGGGCCTCACCCTGAATATCGGTATCAATACCGGCCATGATGCGCAGCAGCGTGGACTTACCGGCACCGTTAAGGCCCAGCACGCCGATCTTGGCACCCGGAAAGAAGGAAAGAGAGATGTCTTTCAGGATTTCCCGCTTGGGCGGGACAATCTTGGAGACACGATTCATCGTATAGATGTATTGAGCCATCTGAATCTACCTAAAGGATTGTATCTGCAGATACCGGGCAGGCCGGCGAAGTGGGCGCAAGTATACCGGTTTGTAGCGGCTCCGTGATGCACAAAACCGGTCTACAAAGGTTAACTCGCGACGCGAGACGCTTTTGTTCTCAGTGCGATTCCCGCATTGAGGCGGCTATGGCTGCTGGCGAACGCGCCAGATAAGCAAGTGCCTGCTCCGTACTGCCTTCATTGGCCGGATGAAAGCGTGGCGAGATCCAGCGCAGAGTCCCCATCACCAGAAATCCAAACGTGGGCACATTCCGGGTACGCCGCCCTACTCGCTCCAACTCCATCATTATTTTCCAAAATGAATACCGCGCGATGCGTTGCGCCTCTTGATCGGCATCCTGTATCGCTAGGCCTCGGCATGCCACACCAAGGTATCCAAGGAATAACGGAAAAACGATGGCCATCAGCGCCTGCCGACTCAAGTAAAAACCAAACTGGGTTTTACACAGGTGCTCATAAAGATCAAACGCCACGGATCGATGCTCAACTTCTTCTGCCAGATGCCATCGAAAAAGATCGGCCATGACCGGATCACCTTGATCCCAGCTCTTGCTGTCCATCGCCCACTGTCCGAGTATGCCCGTGAAATGCTCGACCGCCGCAATCAAGCCAATACGGACTATCAGCCACTGCTTTTCAAGCAGCCTATTTTTCAATAACGGCATACCAAAGGGCGTATCTCCGAGCATGTGTCCAAACAAATGATCTGCCGCAGCCTGCACTTCATTTGTATTTATGCCATGCCGAACCAGATACTCCCCTGCACGCGTATGCACGCGAGAGTGAACGGCTTCCTGCCGAATAAAACCTTCCACATCGGCACGCAATTGTGTGTCGGTTACATAAGGCAGCGCTTTATTGAATAGCCGACAAAACCACAGCTCTCCCGGCGGTAACAGCAAATGAATGCCATTGATCATGTGCGTGGCAAAAGGATCGCCCGGCAGCCAGTGCAACGGCGTGTTCTCCAAGTTGAACTGCACGCGGCGCGCCTTGAGTTGATGCCTAACTGCAGTCGCCATCATTTCTCTCCTGCAACGAAACCCTGCTTTTCGGATTAGGCCTGCTGACCCTGTGCATGAGGGCACTCGCCCGTTGCACTAGATCGTAGTGAGCTGTTTTGCGGCGGATTAACACGGCAATGCTCCAGCACATCAGGCAGCACATCAGCCTCAACTCCCTCCACAAACTCAACAATGTGGCTGGCGATCAGATCGGGCTGACTTAGCAACACCCAGTGCCCTGCGTGAATATCACGGCGATAAAGCTGCGGCACCCAGCGCGGCAAATCATCAAATAACGATGCACCGACATAGTTATCTTCCGTGGGCACCAGCAGCTGCACGGGGCATGCTGCATAGCGCTTTTCGGGTTGCCGCAACTTGGCAATAAAGTTGGCGCGATACAGTTTCACACCATGCTGACCATCGGCGGTCTGGGTAGGATTGGGTGATGGCTCGACCACCCCTTCGCGCTTTTGCAAAAAAGTAGGCCAGTAACGCCCGACTCCCGCCCGCCATGCCGCCGCCGGCAGAACCGGCAACTGAAAGAAGCCGATGTACCAAGTGCTCATCAGCTGCCGCGCCACTCTGATTTTTGTGGCCAAGGAAGGGGCCGCAGCGCGATCACGAATCCAGAATGACGCATGATCGAGACTGGGGCCGGAAATACTGGTAAACGATGCAATTCGTGGCTTAAGGCGGTCGGTAGTCACCGACTCCCACGTCTGGATCGAGCCCCAGTCATGGGCGGCCAGATGAAAATGTCGATCTGGAATAACGGCATTTACTACCGCGGCCAAATCACGGGCCAGCACAGGCAGGCGGTAATCCTCAACGGCTACAGGTGCATCCGACTGGCCGGCTCCGCGCACGTCATAGGCAATTACAAAAAAACGCTGCGCCAGACGCTTGGCTACCGGCTCCCAAACCAGATGGTTGTCCGGGTAACCGTGCACCAGCAACACGGGCACTTTTTTGCTGTCGCCATACATGACCACGTGCAGTCCAACACCGTCGGAATCCACACGGGTTGTCGAGATATTCATGCTGCGCTCCCTCAGCCAACCATCAGGCATGGCTGGCCAATCTAAACATCGTTAAGACATGCCCAATTGTTACAGCGCCCAATGTCATATATCAAAGTCAGAACGGGCCAGTAAGCCATCCTCTTGGGCCTGAGCTACCTTTGCTAATGATGAATACAACTCATCGGACACCCGCGCGCTTTTCACTCCACCTGTCCGCTGGTTTCGGCTAGAATATGCGCCCTTCTGCCCAGCCCTTCGTCCATGAGGTTCGTGATGTTCAACAAAGACGTGACTCTTGCCAGCTTTGACCCAGAACTGGCCCAGGCCATCGCCAATGAAGACCGCCGTCAGGAAGAGCATATCGAGCTTATTGCCTCGGAAAACTATTGCTCACCTGCCGTCATGGAAGCCCAAGGCTCCAAACTCACGAACAAGTACGCCGAAGGCTACCCCGGCAAGCGCTACTACGGCGGCTGCGAATACGTCGACGTGGTTGAGCAACTGGCTATCGACCGCGCCAAAGAACTGTTTGGCGCCGACTACGCCAACGTGCAGCCTCATGCTGGCTCGCAGGCCAATGGCGCTGTCTTTCTGGCCCTACTCAATGCCGGCGACACCATTCTGGGCATGAGCTTGGCGCATGGCGGCCACCTCACTCACGGTGCCAAGGTTAATTTCTCTGGTAAGTCCTACAACGCTATATCTTATGGACTGGATATCGCTACTGGTGAAGTGGATTACGACGAAGTTGAACGTCTGGCCGTCGAACACAAGCCAAAAATGATCATCGCCGGCTTCTCTGCTTATTCCCGCGTAATGGACTGGGCACGTTTCCGCACCATCGCCGACAAGGTCGGGGCGTATCTGATGGTCGACATGGCTCATGTCGCCGGCCTCGTGGCCGCTGGTATCTACCCTAATCCTGTGCAAATCGCCGACGTCACCACGACGACTACGCACAAAACATTGCGCGGCCCTCGTGCTGGTCTGATTTTGGCGAAGAAGAACGAAGAGATCGAAAAGAAGCTGAACTCTGCCGTGTTCCCCGGCATTCAGGGCGGCCCACTTGAGCACGTTATTGCGGCAAAGGCAGTGGCCTTCAAAGAAGCCATGTCCCCAGAGTTCAAGGCCTATCAACAGCAAGTGGTAACGAACGCTCGTGCCATGGCCGCTGTGTTGATTTCTCGTGGCTTTGATATTGTTTCTGGTGGCACCGACAATCACCTCTTCCTGCTCTCGTTGATCAAGCAGGATGTGACCGGCAAGGATGTTGATGCGTGGCTCGGGGCTGCTGGCATCACCGTGAACAAGAATGCCGTGCCGAATGACCCTCGCTCACCGTTTGTGACGTCCGGTATTCGTATCGGCACTCCGGCCGTAACAACACGTGGTTTTGGTGAAGCCGAGTGCCGCGAGCTGGCCGGCTGGATCGCCGATATCATCGACGCCCGTGGTGATGAGGCCGTTACTCAGGCGGTCGCCGCCAAAGTGAAAGCTGTTTGCGCTAAGTTCCCGGTTTACGGCGCCTAAGCGAGAGAGTAATAAATCCCCCCTCTCCCACGGAAAGGGGGGATGCTGTATAGATGCACTGCTGTTGCCGAAACATCAGGAAGGTTCTTTAGAGGTTTTTATGAAAGCATGCCCAAACCGTCATAAACAGATGGCACGTAAAACGCACTGCGCACCACCGCCGAGACATCATTTTTCGTCAGGCGAGGTTGCAAGCACTGTGCAACGCCGTTCGACACTCGCACTCTAGGTTTGGGAGCCTTTCCTTATGCACTGTCCTTTCTGTAGTACCGACGACACAAAAGTCATCGACTCTCGTCTGGTCGCCGATGGCGGCCAGGTGCGTCGTCGTCGTGAATGCACCGCCTGTGGCGAACGCTTCACCACCTTTGAAACCGCCGAACTCGTCTTGCCCCGCATCATCAAATCCGATGGCGTGCGCCAGCCCTTTGACGAGGCCAAGCTGCGCTCCGGCATGATGCATGCATTACAGAAACGCCCCGTTGCCATCGAACAAATTGATGCCGCGGTTGGCCGCATCCTGCACCGCCTGCGTGCCTCTGGCGAACGCGAAGTCAAAGCCCGCATGGTGGGCGAATTGGTCATGGACGAACTCAAGTCATTGGATTCTGTCGGCTATGTGCGCTTTGCATCGGTGTATCGCAGCTTTCAGGACATCAGCGCATTCCGTACGGAAATTGATAAGCTCGAACGCGATACACAGGCATCGGAATGAGTTTTTCTCCTGACGACATCCGCCACATGAGCGAAGCGATACAGCTGGCTCGCCGTGGCCGCTTCACCACGCAGCCCAACCCGCGCGTGGGCTGCGTTATTGTGAAGGATGGTGTCGTCGTAGGGACGGGCTATCACGCTCGTGCCGGCGGCCCGCATGCCGAAGTTGTCGCGTTGAAACAAGCGGGCTACCGCGCTTATGGCGCCACTGCCTATGTCACGCTAGAACCCTGCGCCCATCATGGCCGCACACCACCTTGCGCTAACGAACTGGTAATTGCCGGCCTTAAGCGCGTTGTCGTGGCCATGGAAGACCCTAATCCTCTCGTCGCTGGTAAGGGCATGGACATCCTGCGCCAAGCCGGCATTACCGCCGAATCTGATTTATTGGCCGATGAAGCCCGCGCACTCAACCCCGGCTTTCTGCGTCGCATTAAAGGCGGCCTGCCATGGACACGCGTCAAACTCGCCGCCAGCCTGGATGGTCGCACCGCGGCCGCTTCAGGTGAGTCCAAATGGATTACTGGCCCCGACGCTCGTCGTGATGTACAGCTGTGGCGCGCCATGAGTTCTGCCATCATCACTGGCATTGGTACAGTGTTGGCAGATGACCCTGCACTGACTGTGCGCCCGGATGAGTGCGAGGACTGGGACCACGGCGAGCCAGTACAACCTTGGCGTGTGGTACTGGATACCGATTTCCGCACGCCGCTCACCGCCAAAATACTCAAGCAGCCGGGCCGCACCATTATTGTCGGCATCCGCTCGCAACTGCCCAGGCAAACTGCCCTGCGTGATGCTGGCGCGGAGATATGGGTGTTGGACGGAAAATCCGGCAAGGTAGACCTTAAAGTGCTGCTCCAACGCCTGGCGGATGAAGGTGCTAACGAAGTGCTGATCGAGGCAGGAGCCACTGTTGCCGGTAGCGCGGCCCGTGCCGGTCTTGTGGATGAATACGTGATTTATCAAGCGCCCGTACTGATGGGCAGCAGCGCTAAGCCGCTGTTGGACTGGCCGCAGCAATTCATGCGCGAACAGCGCAAACTTGTGATTACTGACCTGCGCATGGTGGGTAACGATATCCGCCTACTGGCCCGCCCCAAAGCATTGTGAGTGGAGAGAGCGTTCATGTTTACCGGTATTATTGAAGCAGTTGGCACCATACGCGCCATTGAGCCGCGTGGTGGTGATGTGCGTCTGTCTATTGCCACCGGCAAACTCGACCTGAGTGATGTAAAGCTGGGTGATTCAATTGCCACCAACGGTGTCTGCCTGACTGCAGTGGCGTTACCCGGTGATGGATTTATCGCCGATGTTTCGACGGAAACCTTGATGCGATCCACACTAAAAACACTCAAGGTGGGTGAGCGCGTAAATCTGGAAAAAGCCCTGATGCCACAATCACGTCTTGGCGGCCACATTGTCAGCGGCCATGTTGATGGTATTGGCGAAGTGGTGGGTCGTGATGTCTCAGCACGTGCCGTACTTTTTCGCATAAAGGCGCCGGATGCATTGGCAAAATATATTGCCGAAAAAGGTTCGATCACCACGGATGGTATTAGCCTTACTATTAACGGACTGCGTGGCGCAGAATTTGACCTCACCATCGTGCCGCACACCGTGCAGGAAACTAACATTGCCGGCTGGGCAGTTGGTACGAAAATCAATCTGGAAGTAGATGTGATTGCCCGTTATCTGGAGCGCCTGCTACTGGGCGATAAAGCGGCTGATGCCAGCCACCAGAGCGGCATCACCACGGCCTTTCTGGCCGAAAATGGATTTATGAAGTAAGCACGCTGATTTAACCACGGCCACTTACGGCCCTCTCGTCAAAACGAGAGCGCGGAGAGATTGAAAGATGGCGCTGAACACGATTGAAGAACTGATTACCGATATACGTCTTGGCCGTATGGTGGTCTTGATGGATGACGAAGATCGCGAAAATGAAGGCGACTTGGTCATGGGCGCGTCCCATTGCCGTCCTGAAGACATCAACTTCATGGCGAAATTTGGCCGTGGCCTGATCTGCATGCCCATGACGCGCGAACGTTGCGAGCAACTCAAGTTGCCGCTAATGGTGCAACGCAATGCCTCTGGCTACGGCACCAAGTTTACCGTTTCTATTGAAGCGGCCGTGGGCGTATCCACGGGCATCTCTGCGGCCGACCGCGCATGCACTGTGCAAGCCGCCGTAGCACGTGATGCAAAAGCCTCGGATATTGTGCAGCCGGGCCATATTTTTCCGTTAATGGCAGAGCCAGGTGGCGTACTCAAGCGTGCAGGCCATACTGAAGCGTCTTGCGATCTGGCTCGCCTTGCCGGCCTTGAGCCTGCGGGCGTGATCTGCGAGATCATGAACGAAGATGGCACCATGTCTCGTCGTCCTGATCTGGAAAAGTTTGCTGAAGAACATAGCCTAAAGATCGGCACGATTGCCGACCTTATTCATTACCGCATGGTCAATGAACAAACCGTGACGCGTGTCGACACCCGCACACTGCCAACGGCGTACGGCGACTTTACCATGCACGTGTACCGCGAACCTGATGGTGTCGACACCCATATTGCCTTGGTGAAAGGTGATAGCAGTACTGGCTCCATACCAACGGTGCGCGTGCATGTCGTGAACCCAATGCGCGATTTGCTGCAGGCCAAATACAACGGTCGCATTGGCTGGAGCTTGCAAAAATGTCTGCAAGAAGTTGCCGATAGTGACTACGGCATCGTGGTGCTGATTGGTCATGACTACAGCTCAGCCAATATTATTGAGCATATCGACGAATTTTTTGGCGATCGGACTCGTGCCGAAAGCTCCGGCATGTATCTCAACATTGGCACTGGCTCACAAATCCTGCGCGACCTTGATGTGCGCAAGATGCGACTCTTGAGTTCCCCCATGAAATTCAACGCGCTTTCCGGCTTTGGCTTAGAAATCGTGGAATACGTAACCACTGAATAACCATTAATCCACGTCTCTTCGTTACGAAGAAGTGAATGACTGAAAAGGAAACCGACATGAGCAAGATCAACGTCATCGAAGGCAACTTCGCCCAGGCCGACGGCAAGTACGCCATTGTAGTTGCCCGCTTTAACAGCTTTGTTGTCGAGTCCTTGCTGGACGGCGCTGTCGACACATTAAAGCGTCACGGCGTAAAAGAAGAAAACATCACTGTGGTGCGCGTACCGGGTGCATGGGAGCTTCCATTGGCCGCACAAAAGCTGGCTGAGAAAAAATCTTTCGACGCCATTATTGGCCTCGGCGCTGTTATCCGTGGCGGTACGCCGCACTTTGATTTTGTCTGTAACGAAGCCGCCAAGGGACTCGGCGTAGTCGGCCTGCAATACAGCTTGCCCGTTATATTTGGCGTATTAACGACCGACTCCATCGAGCAGGCCATTGAACGTTCCGGCACCAAAGCCGGCAACAAAGGCTCGGATGCCGCCATGACCGCCATCGAAATGGTGTCGGTACTAAAGGCCATCTGATACGGAGTGCGCCCCTGCAGGAGTGAACGCACTCCTGCAGTCATTTTCGCCATTCCGACGAGAGAGTTCCCGTGAGCAAAAGCAATACCATGGCCATCAAACCGTCAGCCCGCCGTAAGGCACGTCGCTTTGCCATGCAGGCGCTGTACGAATGGTCTATTTCGCAAAATCCAGTGCATGAAATTGAGGCGCGTTATCGCGTCGAGAATGACATGCACAAAGTAGATCTCGATTACTTTCACGAACTAATTCACGAAATCGTCAAACAGAGTAACGATATCGATGACGCGTTCATGATGCATCTTGATCGAAAGATGCACTCTCTCGATCATGTCGAACGCGCTATTTTGCGCATCGGCACGTATGAAATGCTGCGCCGGTTGGATGTACCTTACAAGGTTGTCATCAACGAAGGCATCGAGCTAGCCAAGGACTTTGGCGCCACCGAATCACACAAATATGTGAACGGCATTCTCGACGAAGTCGCTAAGCAGCACCGCAAGATCGAACGCAATAACTGAGTATCGTCATGTCCGGTTATGGCGAGTTCGACATCATCCGTGAGTTTTTTTCCCGACCCGGGCACGACGACAATGTTGTGCTTGGCATCGGGGATGATGCGGCCTTGCTCGCCGTACCAACGGGTGAAGTATTAGTGGTAACGACCGACACACTGGTTACTGGCTGCCACTTCCCGGAAAATGCACTCGCCTACGATATCGGCTGGAAAAGTCTTGCCGTTAATCTTTCAGACCTAGCCGCCATGGGTGCTAAAGCACGCTGGGTGACGCTGGCCATCACTCTGCCGGATAACGACGCGGACTTTCTGCGTGAGTTTACGCACGGTTTTTTTTCGCTAGCCGACCAGAATGGCGTTCGTCTTGTTGGCGGTGACACCACGCGCGGCCCCCTTAGCATCACCGTAACGGCCATGGGCACCGTGCCCGTCGCACAGGCTTTGCGTCGCGATGGTGCCCGCCCCGGTGATGATCTTTATGTCTCTGGCACACTGGGCGATGCTGGCCTGGGCTTGCGCCTTACGCTAGAGCAATGGCCGGACGCCATCGAGCCGCAGAATCAGGCTATTGCCCTAGAGCGACTAAATCGCCCACAACCCCGCCTTGCGCTTAGTCTGGCATTACGTGATCTGGCCACCGCCTGCATGGATGTCTCTGATGGATTGGCTCAGGACCTCAGCCACCTGCTCCGTGCCTCGCAGGTCGGTGCCGAACTGAATCTTGATGCCCTGCCCCTGAGCCCTGCTTTGCAGGCAATCGACCCGGCTTTCGCCACTATTTTCGCGCTGACCAGTGGCGACGACTATGAACTGCTGTTCACCGCGCCAGTACATGCCCGTGACGCAATTGCTCGCCTGCCGATTCCATGCCAACGGATCGGCTGCATCACAGAGGCTCACGGACTCATCTTCCAGCGTGACGGCCATCCTGTGGACATGCCGGTAGCCGGCTACACCCATTTCTGACACTCTGATCTTTCACTCCGGCAAGGCCGCCCCCATGAATAAGCCCAACCTGCGCGACCCCCTGCAATTACTGGCCTTTGGCTTTGGCAGCGGCCTCGCCCCGAAAGCGCCCGGCACCTTCGGCTCCCTTGCGGCGCTCGTGCTTTTCCCGCTGTTGGCTCTGCTTACCCTGCCAGCCTATCTGGTCGTCGTACTGCTCGCCTCGCTTGCCGGTATTGCCATCTGCGATCATGCGGCCAAGGCCTTACAGGTGCATGATGATGGCCGCATCGTCTGGGACGAGTTTGCCGGCCAGTGGATAGCACTAATTCCTCTCGTACCGGTACTGCATTGGGATGGTGCCAGCGTACTCTGGCTGCTGGTTGGCTTTGGCCTGTTCCGCTTATTCGATATTGCCAAGCCTTGGCCGATCGGCTATCTGGACAGAAAAGTACATGGTGGACTTGGCATCATGGTCGATGATTTGGCCGCCGGGGCAATAGCGGGAGCCTGCTTGTACGCCCTGCGCATGCTGTTTAACGCTTAAGCCGCTGAGGACACGATGAAATCACTAGTCGCCCTACTGCTACTGCTCACTCTGGCCAGCAACGCACTGGCCAGCCGGGATGACCCGCATGTATTAGTGATCGGACTGCTCGGACAAAAAGCCTTGCTCAGGATCGACGGCGAGCAGCATATGCTGGCGGTGGGCGAGCGTATTGGTGGCGTTACCGTACTAGAGGTCACCCGGCAAGACACACTGCTGCGCATCAACAAGCGGGAAGTGCGGTTAGCGATGGGTAAAGATACCGGCGCCATCACCCAGCGCAGTGCTGGCGCCAGTGTCGAGATTGGCATGAATGGCTACGGCCAATACATTACCGGCGGCCAGATCAACGGCCGCGTTGTGCGTTTTCTGGTAGATACGGGTGCCAATACCGTCTCGCTAACCGCCAACGATGCACGGGCTATTGGCCTAGATTACAAACGCATTGGTGAGCGGGTCGGAATCATGACGGCCGGAGGCAATATAGAGGGCTGGTCTGTCACCCTTGGCAGTGTGCAAGTAGGTCCAATTACGGTCCGTAATGTGGTCGCCACTGTTCGCGAGAGCAACGACAACGCTCCTATCCTGCTGGGCATGACCTTTTTGTCCCGGGTCAGTATGCAGCATGAACAGAACCGAATCCGCCTGACTGCGCGCTAAGCGACCACCATTCATTCTGCCGACTGCCCTGTTCCTGACCGCCGGGTTTGCTACAATGCACGCCCCCCTATCCCGGGAGCCATCCGTGCCTGTTGCTTTCGTCGCTGCATCCCAACTGCCTACTCGTCATGGCAATTTCATGATTCATGCCTTCGAGGACCCCGAGACAGGCAAGGAACATGTTGCCTTGGTTATGGGTGATGTCGCCAGTGGTCAGCCCGTATTGATGCGCATGCACTCTGAGTGCCTGACCGGTGATGGCTTCGGCAGTCTGCGCTGTGATTGCGGCCCGCAACTTGAAGCCGCCATGCAAAAAATTGCCGAGACTGGTCGTGGTGTGATTCTTTACTTGCGCCAGGAAGGCCGCGGCATCGGATTGCTTAACAAGATTCGCGCCTACCATCTGCAGGACGAAGGCGCCGATACCGTTGAAGCCAACGAACAGCTCGGCTTTGCCCCAGACCTGCGCGAATACTCCATGTGCAAAGACATGCTGGATCATTTGCAGATACAAACCGTACGCCTGATGACCAATAACCCGCGCAAGGTTGCGGCACTACAGGCTCACGGAATTATCGTGGAAGAACGCGTGCCCTTAATGACTGGGCGAAATCCGCATAATGAGCAATACCTTGACACCAAGCGTGGCAAGCTCGGGCATATGTTCGACAAGGAATAAGCTCTCTTGGCTATATGACCATGTCAAAAATAGCCATTCATCTGCCATTTCTGTTATTGCCGCACAGACAACAGCACACCTGCCATTGCCCACTACACTCAAACTCATGACGTCTCCACCTTCTACCGGAGGTAGCGTAATGAGCTTACGACATGGTGATTGCAATACTTCTCAGTACTTTCGTACGGATCGTATTTGCACCGGCAACGGGCTATTTTATTTCAGCACTCGGGAGGGCACTCTTGAGGGCCCCTATCAAACTCGTGCACATGCCGAGGTCGCTTGCGCTGTTTATATTCGCGACCATCAGGACCCCACTCGAATCGCCAGCGCTCGGGTAGCGCCAGATGAGCACTACTATCGCTATGTAAATCATTCGATGGAGTAAAGCGGGTTAATACTGTTAGGCACGACTGCATCAGCAAGCAGTGTCATTTTGCCGACAGGAACAGGCACCGATTAGCCTGCCCTCAACGCATTTTCTAAACTATATTCAATCGGCCCCTGAACTGATAGAAAGCAACGTGCAGCGTGACTGTACCGCGGCAGCAATGCCGTTAGCATCTAATCCACAGGTCGCAAGCATATCGGTATGCGTTGCATGCTCAATAAAGGCATCTGGAATACCCAGATTGAGCACGGCTATAACAATACCCGCGCGCGCCAGAAATTCATTCATTGCCGACCCTGCACCGCCCAGCACCGCGTGCTCTTCCACTGTCACCAGCAAATCATGTGATGCTGCCAATTCACGAATAAGTGCTTCATCGAGAGGCTTTACAAATCGCATATCGACTACCGATGCATTGAGGCTTTCGGCTGCCTCAATGGATGGCGCCACCATGGTGCCGAAGGCAAGAATAGCCACTTTACTACCCTGACGACGCAGCACACCTTTGCCCAATGGCAGGGCTGTCATGGCTTTTTCAATCGCCGCCCCAGTTCCAGTACCACGGGGATACCGCACCGCGGCCGGCCCCTTAAACTCAAAGGCGGTGTACAGCATTTGTCGGCACTCATTTTCGTCCGACGGCGCCATGATGACGATGTTAGGAATCGTGCGCATAAAGGCATAGTCATACGCGCCTGCATGTGTGGGGCCGTCTTCACCAACCAGCCCAGCACGATCGATACCAAAGGTCACATCCAAATTTTGCAGCGCAATATCGTGTACTAGCTGATCATAGCCACGCTGCAAAAACGTCGAGTAAATCGCCACCACTGGCTTCTGGCCTTCACAAGCCATGCCGGCCGCAAACGTCAGTGCATGTTGCTCGGCAATGGCAACATCGTGATAGCGCCCAGGAAACTGTTGCGCAAACTTCACCATACCCGAGCCTTCGCACATGGCCGGCGTAATCCCGACACAGCGAGGATCTGCAGCGGCCATATCACACAGCCAGTCGCCAAATACATCGGCGTACTTTGGCATTTTCACTACAGGCGTAATCGGCGTTTCACGCTCAACTGCCGGCGCAATTTTAGTAATAGCGTGATAGCCGATTGGATCAGCTTCAGCCGGCGCAAAGCCCTTACCCTTGGTCGTGTAGATATGCAGCAACTGCGGCCCAGGTGCATCACGCAGATTGGAAATAGTCTCGACCAGCGCCTCTAAATCGTGACCATCAATCGGGCCGACATAATTAAAGCCGATGCTTTCAAACAATGCGCCGGGGGAATTCACCAGATGCTTCAAGCTCTCTTCAGTGCGACGGGCAAAATTAAGTGTGGCCGGCATCGCGGAAAGCACGCGCTTACCGCCCTCACGCAAGGCTATATAGGATTTACTCGCCCAGATGCGCGCGAAATAATTGGATAGCCCTCCGACATTGCCGGAAATCGACATGCCATTGTCATTGAGAATGACCAGCATATTAGCGCCCTGATGCGCGGCATCATTTAATGCTTCGAAGGCCATGCCTGCCGTAATCGCACCATCTCCAATCACCGCACAGACTTTGCGCTGACTGCCGCTCATGCGCGAGCCGATGGCCATGCCCAGTGCAGCCGAAATTGATGTGGACGAGTGCCCGACACCAAACGTGTCGTAAACGGATTCATCCCGATTCGGAAATGCGGCCAGCCCTTCCTTCTGGCGCATGGTCAGCATTTGTTCCTTGCGACCTGTAAGAATTTTGTGCGGATAGGCCTGATGCCCTACGTCCCACACCAGCCGATCATCCGGCGTGTTGTAAACGTAATGCAGCGCAATGGTCAGTTCGACCACGCCAAGGCCTGCACCGAAGTGCCCGCCTGTTTGTCCCGTGCACCAGAGTAGGTACTCGCGCAACTCACAGGCAAGCTCAGGCAACGCCTGCGGTGGCAACTGACGCAGCTTGTCCGGCGTGGGTACCTGATCAAGCAGGGGGGTATCGGGGCGTTGACGGGGAATTTCGGTGAGCATCACGGCATCCTGGCAATGTGCGCGATTATAACGTGCGACGCAGCAAGTGGAACGCTGTCTTCACCAACAGTGACCACTCTGCATGACTACGATTGTAAGAGGGTACGTCAGTGGTCGCGTGACACCAGAAAATGGGCCAGTTCGCGTAAGGGATTGGCTGCAGGCCCCAGCGAAGCCAGTGCGGCAACGGCTTCGTCATGTAAATGCACCGCCAGTGCCTGCGCTTCCGCCAGGCCCAGCAAGGCAGGATACGTCGACTTGCGTAAAGCGGCATCAGCGCCAGCGGTTTTGCCGATACGATTGGTATCGCCAATCACGTCCAGCACATCATCATGCACCTGAAAGGCCAGACCCAGACGATCGGCAAACGTGTCCAATGCTTTACGTACTGCCTCGCCACCACCGCCCGCAATGGCTCCCAGCGCCACGCTCGCACGAATCAGCGCCCCGGTTTTATGACGATGAATTTGTTCCAGCGCGGTCACATCAAGGGACTGCCCCTCACCCGCCAAATCCAGCGCCTGTCCAACCGCCATATCTGCCGCCGCCATTGCCAACGCACGCAACTGATCGGCAGTACCTTCAGCTGAAACCCGACCTTCGCCTAAGGCGATAAAGGCCAGCGCCTGCAGTGTGTCTCCCGCCAATAGCGCGGTCGCCTCACCAAATACCTTGTGACACGTAGGTACGCCGCGGCGTAGATTATCATCGTCCATGCAGGGCAGGTCGTCGTGCACCAGCGAATAACAATGCACCAGCTCGACAGCAATGGCGGCGGACTCAGCACGCAACACATTGCCACCGACTGCCTGTACTGCACCAAATACTAATGCGGGGCGCACCCGCTTGCCGCCATTCATGACAGCATAGTGCATTGCCTCAGACAGGCGCTCAGCAAGGGGGTTACGCGGCGCCAAAAACGCCGCCAGCAAGCCGGGCATACGCTCTTGAGCTGTTAGTAGCAGCGTGGGTGACTCAGGCATCGCCATCGGCATCCTCAAAAAAGTCGGTGCGCTCGGTACTGCCATCTGCCTTTTCTAGCAGCAACTGCACTTTTTGCTCAGCCTCCGTCAGCGCTTGCTGACAGTCACGGGTCAGGCGAATACCTTCTTCGAAGGCCTTGAGAGCCTCTTCCAAACTAAGATCGCCACTTTCCAGCTGGTGTACACGGGCTTCCAGATCGGTCAGGGCCTTTTCAAAATCTATAGCGGTGCGCTTGCGGGACATAGCGGCTCACGGACAGACGAATAGTGGGGGCGAACAGTAGCGAGGGGGCGTGTCCCGGTCAATCACGCGCACCGTCGATTTCAAGACAACCCAGCGCCCGCATGATGCCTTGGCAGGGCACTGGAAATAATGGCGGCCAGCGCCACAAACAGGCAAGACACCCACAGACAGGTAGCCAACCCGTATCCCTGAAAAACCCAGCCCGACAGGACCGTACCCAGCAAGCGTCCCATGGCATTAGACATATAGTAAAAGCCAACATCCAGCGAAACGCCATCCTCCCGGGCATACGACACAATCAGGTAACTGTGCAGTGACGAGTTCACTGCAAACACAGCACCAAACATCATCAGACCGCCGAGCAGTACCACCGGCACATGCCACGCTGCTGCCAGCCCGATGGCCATCAGCGCCGGTAATGCGGCCAGTGCCGATGCCCATGTCAATGCTGTGCGCCCATCCGGCACATGGCCCCGCTGCCTCCCGGTTATGGCGGGCGCCAGTGACTGCACAACGCCATAACCGATGACCCAGGCCGCCAGGAAGCCGCCCACCTGCCAGAAGTCCCAGCCAAACTCGGCACTGAGATAGACCGGTAGCGCCACCACAAACCAGACATCACGCGCACCGAACAAAAACAGACGCGCACCGGACAACACATTGATGGCGCGACTTTTTGACAACAGCTCACGGAACTTTGGTTTGGCCGTGGCTTTACCCAAGTCCTTTTTTAGCAACACCAGACTGGCCAGCCAGATCAGCGCCAGCACGGCGGCCATGGCAATCACCGCGCTGGCGAACCCAAACAGCGTCAACAAGACAGCACCCAGAAAGAACCCGATGCCCTTGAGCGCATTTTTGGAGCCCGTCAGCAGAGCTACCCACTGATATAGCGTACCTTGCTGCCCATCAGGCACCAGCAGCTTAATACTGCTTTTGGCGCTCATCTTGTTCAGGTCTTTCGCAATCCCTGACAATGCCTGCGTTACCATCACCCAAGGAATGGTCAGCAGTGCGGTAGGCGCCGCCAACATCAGCAAGGCCAGCACCTGCAAGCCAAGCCCTATATTCATCGTGCGGTTAAGGCCCAACCGCGCGCCAAGATAGCCACCAAGCAAATTGGTCACAACCCCGAATATCTCGTAAAAAAGAAACAGGGCCGCAATCTGCATCGGCGCATAACCCAACGCATGAAAATGCAACACCACCAACATGCGCAAGGCACCATCAGTTAGTGTGAAGGCCCAGTAATTTCCGGTCACCAGTAGATACTGGCGCACCTCAGGCGACTGACGTGACCAGACACTCATGAAAATCTCTCATGCACTCGGGGCTTTACAGCTGTCATGCCTCAGGCCGAGCCCACCAGACGCGCCAACTCTACGGTGCGATTGGCATAACCCCACTCATTGTCATACCACGCATAAATTTTCACCTGTGTGCCATTGATCACCATGGTCGACAAGGCATCAATAATTGACGAACGCGGATCGTTGCAATAATCCACCGATACAAGCGGGCGTTCTTCATAGCCTAGAATGTCTTTTAGCTCGTTTTCCGATGCGGCTCGCAGGAAGGCGTTTACTTCCTCAGCCGTCGTGGCACGCTCTACCTCAAATACACAATCGGTCAGCGAGGCATTGGCCAGTGGCACACGCACAGCATGCCCGTTAAGGCGGCCACGCAACTCCGGGAAAATCTCGGCAATAGCTGTGGCTGACCCGGTCGATGTCGGAATCAAGTTCATCAGCGAAGCACGTGCACGACGCAGGTCCGTGTGCGGCTGATCCAGCAGGCTTTGCGTATTAGTAAGATCGTGAATCGTAGTAATGGAACCGTGACGAATACCCAATTTCTCATGAATCACTTTCACCACCGGCGCTAAACAGTTAGTCGTGCACGAAGCGGCGGTGACAATGCGGTGTTCGGCTGGATTAAACAGATGCTGATTGACGCCCATGACAATATTCAGGGCACCCTTTTCTTTCACCGGCGCGGTCACCACCACCCGCTTCACCCCCTGTGCGAGATAGCCCTGCAGCACATCGACTGTTTTCATTTTCCCACTGGCTTCGATCACCAGATCACATCCCGACCAGTCCGTCTCGGCAATGGCCCGGTTGGCCGTGACCCTGATGCTCTTACCATCAACCACTATCGCATCATCCGTGCCGACAGCCTCATGACTCCAACGCCCATGCACTGAATCAAAGTTAAGCAAATGCGCATGCGTCACTGCATCGGCAGCCGGATCATTGATCTGAATAAACTCCAGCTCCGGCCAGTCCCATGCTGCACGCAATGCCAGCCGACCGATGCGGCCAAACCCATTGATACCAACCTTGATAGTCATGATTTTTCTCCTGAAATTTCGTTCTAATCCGACACTGCCGCAGAAGGATTGCAGTAGTGTGTATCCAGCCCGCAATCTTCTCCGGCACAACAGTTCTCTGTCAGAAAGCCTAGCAGTGCATTCATTGCAGCCACGTCCGGCGCGTAATAAATAAAGCGCCCTTCACGCCGGGCCACCAGCAGGCCGGCATGGGTCAGCTCCTTGAGATGGAAAGACAGAGTGGCCGGGGGCAGGCCGAATTCGGCACCCAGCTCACCCGGCGTCAGGCCTGCGATGCCGGCCTGCACCAGACGCCGGTAAAGGGCCAGACGGGTCTCGTGAGCCAGTGCCGCAAGGCGGGTAACAGCGCTTTTCTCGTTCATTATTCTATATTACTGGAAATATAGAATATAACACAGCCACAATCTCACGGGGGTCCGCCTCAGCAACACCGACCGCGAATGACCCATCACCCCCAAATCAGCCATTGCCACACCCTGCCCCGATAGCTAGGGTAGCGCACTTGAAACAGGGAATATGCCCATGGACCAGAAGAGTATTGCCGCCGAAGTATCACGCGTTGCCAACGCCACTTACGGCCATTCACGTCGTATCATGCCGGAGCAGCCCTGGTGGAATAACCTGGACCCGGTCTTCCACAAGTTCCCTGATGACTTCTATCTGGACACGCGCACCCAAGTGGTCGTGGAAAGCTTGGCCATGCTCGACGTAATCACGCGCACCGGCTTTGCCAGCCTGGCAACACTGTTTGCCATCATCAGCACCATACGCAAGTTAAAGGCCGACAACGCTGAACGACACTTCTACACGGCACTGGCTGATCGTGGCGATGTTGATGCAGTATTTCCCCGGCCAACTGCCTCCATCAATGTCACGCGCACACCCGTCAACGTGAGGTTTGCACCGCAGGGGGCCATCACCGAAACGCTGTCATTCGAGAGCCCCTTCCAGACCCTCAACCCTGCCTTGCAATCACACTACAGCACGTTGCGACGCAACGGCACGGCATGGGCACAGTACTGGCGCCACGGTGACAAGCCCCGCCCAACCCTGTGCGTGATTCACGGCTTCATTCTGGATTCGCATTGGCTGAACAGCCGGTTTTTTCATCTGGACTGGTTCTACAAGCAGGGCTACGACATCGTGCTCTATACCCTGCCCTTTCACGGCAAGCGCCAGGAGCACTGGGCACCCTACAGCGGTCATGGCATTTTTTCCTACGGTGCCTGCCATCTCAACGAGACCATCTTGCAGAGCGTGCATGATTTCCGCCTGCTGATGAACTGGCTGGAACAGGAAAACGGCGTAGAGAAAATCGGGGTCACCGGTATTTCACTGGGCGGTTATACCTCGGCGTTGCTGGCGGCAACGGAAGAGCGCTTGCACTTCTCCATTCCGATTGTGCCGGTCGCCAGCCTCACTGATGTGATTTTCGAATGGGCTCCTGCCGGACCACTGATCAAACTGGGTCTGCGCATGGCTGGCATCTCCATCCAGGAGGCACGTCATGCCATGGCCGTGCAAAGTCCCCTCACCTGGAAGCCCAAGCTGCCAAAGGAGCGCCTGATGATTATTGGTGGTGCCGGCGATCGCGTGGTTCCGCCCAAGCATGTCCGCCTGCTTTGGGATCACTGGGATCAACCCCGCCTGCACTGGTTCCCGGGCAACCACATCATCCATCTCGATCAGGGCGTCTATCTCAAGGACATGGCGCGCTTCATTGCCGGCACCGGTTTCTGAGTCACACATCCGAAGGATTGAAGACCGGAGACCATTGCTCTAATTATGGTGAGCTTGCTGTACAAGTTGCACAGACACTGTGGTCACAACCTGACGCCGAATGTCCCCGACAAAGAGTGATCATTCAGTGCTATCTAGCGACGGAGCATCAATATTCAGTGGGCATGCCCTTCATGCCCGCCAAACATCCCGGTATACCCTAGGACAAAGGCGTTCAGTTGCGTTTTTACTCCTGCCTCGTCGCTCACATCTGCCGAGGAAAACTGCAGGCGCAGCCGTGTTGCCGGACTCGGCCTGAATGTGACCGCTACTGATGTACGCACTGACGCATCGAAGGTCCGTACACTGCCGGCTTCGTCGAGCTCATTCAGCATTCCAGAAACCTCATAACGCAGACCCAGCTGCAAGCGTGGTGCAATACCATACATCCCCTGCACATAAAGGCCGTCCTGTGTTCCGTTGACGGTATCCCCAATCTGCACAGGAGCTGTTGTATCGGCACCTGTCACCCGCATCGCCTTTTTCAGCTGCAGGTATTCCGCGGCTAGCTTCCAGTCTCCTTTTCCCTGCTCGCCGTCTGCGTCGTATTCGTAAACCAGCTCCAGGCCACTCAACTGCTGGCGACCTTCCAGCGCAAACTGGTCATCCACTATGGCCGCATCCTCATTGATCACTTGCTGATACTGGCGAGCATGGGCATACGACACGCCCGCCTGCAGCGAATGCCTTTCACCAAGATAAGGTGCCGCTTTCAGAAAAAATGTACCGCTGCGTGGGCCACTACGGGGCAGGGACAAGCCCGCTCCTGACAGCACAATATCGTCAGCATCTTCCGCTTCTATAAGCGCCCCAAAACGCTCCTGCTCATGCCCCTGCAATGCCTCGATACCCACTTGAAGATAGAAAGGGACCGGTGCCTCCCACGTTAGCTGCACACCCGCGTCCATCAGCCCGTGTTCGCCCAGCAATGCGCCATACACCAAATTGCCGCCCGCAAACTCCTGCTCGTGCGAATGCTGGCCATTGAGATAACCAATATCACTCAGGAAACGCCCTGCTTTCAGGGCTAAGCCTCCCGGTAGCGCCTGTGTTTGCAGCCAAGCCTCCTCCAACTCAACCGCTTCCGTAGAGAGTGCCAGCGACAGGCGCCCTTTTAGCTGCCCGGGTAAGTCTGCCGTCAGCGCTATCTCGGACTCCCCCAGATTCAGGCCATTCGACGCACCATGTTCATGCTCATGGCCATGTACGCCATGCAAAATGCCGGCTGCTTCTTCTATGAGCTCAGCCCCCCCTCCGTGCTGGTTGTCGTGATAGAAAAAGCCATCCAGCACCAGCTCAAATACTGGAACGCCACTGCCGTCGCCTGCCTGATGAACATACCCTTCCTCACCATAAGCAAAGGGAGTGACGGCGGCGAGCACCACGAAAACAAAAGAAAAAGCTGAACGCGTCATGGCCATCACATCATTAGATAAAAGTATTGTTAATGTTATAATATAACAATACATAAACTCAAGCGTACCCGGCCCGCTATTTCTGGCAAAATCTAATATCTGAATCCGTTGCCTGGAGCATCCATGCCCTCCCCTACCGAACTCGATCGCCTCCGAGAGGAATGCCGCGAACTGGTCCGCAAACGCGCCCTGATCTCGGCTGGCGCTGCCGTTGTTCCGGTGCCAATGTTGGATATGGTGGTGGATGCCGGCATTCTTTTGAGCCTGATTCCAGAAATCAGTCAGCGTTTTGGTCTGGCCACAGAAGACATTGACGCCATGGACCCCGCGCAAAAAGAAAAGACCTGGCGTCAAATTCGCCAGCGTGGCTCACAGCTCATCGGCATCGTGCTGACGCGCCAGCTGATACGAAAAAGCTTTCAGGGAATGGCCGGACGCCTGATCACACGACAAATTTCAAAGTTCGTGCCCTTGGGTGGGCAGATCGTGGCCGCTGGACTGGGCTATTTTGTGATGCGCAAGATTGCTTATAAACACATCGATGACTGCTACGCGGTGGCGCAAGAGGCCACCTGAGCTGCGGCAAATTTAGCTCGGGTTCGGCTCAACATGGATGACAATATCCGTTGCCGGAAATTCAACACGGATTGCATCCTCTAACGCATCGCAAATGTCGTGCGACTGCACCACTGTCCACTCACCGGGCAAAATCAGGTTGAACTCGACAAAGCGACGATGACCCGCATGCCGGGTACGCAGCCCTTCAATGGAGGCCTCTGGGGGCAGGTGGGACTGTAAGGCATCATCCACGCACCGAAACTCATCCGGTGGTAGCTGTACATCCATCAGCACATCCACGGATCGACGCATCAGCATTACACCCGTACGCACAATGTGAAGCGACACCACCAACGCCACGACCGGATCGAGCCACCAAGCCTGTGGAAACACCAGCAACAACGCTAATGCCACCAGGATGCCCACCGAGGTCCAGACATCCGTCAGTAAGTGGTGTGCATCTGATTCAACGGCAATACTTTTCTCTGCATGTGCCACTTTCATCAGCCACCATGCGGCGCCTGCATTAACAATCGTTGCCGCCAATGACAGCAGAATACCGAGCCCCATCTGCCCAACTGGCATAGGTGTAATTAAACGATTAATCGCTGACCAGGCAATTGCGATAGCGGCAAACAGAATCAGCATTCCTTCCGCACCACTGGCAAAAAACTCCGCTTTTTCATGCCCAAACGGATGCTCATCATCGGCCGGGGCGGCGGCAATACCTAACAGTACAAAACCAAGAATAGCCGCCGCCAGATTAACGAGCGACTCCATGGCATCCGAATAAAGACCTACCGATCCTGTTAGGAAATACGCACCAAACTTGAGCACGATAGTCGCAATTGCAGCGGCCATCGATACCAGCATGGCACGTTGCACACGGGTCATGGCCGGTCGATTGGAAGTCATGGGCAAGTCCTGTTGAGATAAAGCGGAAGGGCATGTTCCTGAACGCAGGCAGCCCCGCAAAGCGGGGCTGAAAATGACTGCACGTGCATTCTCGCCCAAGCGAAATGCATTGGCCAGCGCATATCTAGGATACGCAGCAGATCAGATTGGTTTGGAGCCGTAGCTACTAACAGGCTTCTGCGGCGGATCCGCTTGCACGTCTGGCGGGATCTCCTGCACCTTGCCTCCCTTGGCCAGAAAGCGTGCCACTTCGTCTTCCAGTTGACGGCGCATGGCCTCTTTACTGGAAACGGTTAGCGTCTCGGCTTCATCTGCTTCTTTACGTGCAACAACAGCAGCAGCGGTGGCCGCCTCTTTGACCGCGCCATCGATCTCTACTTCCTCGTCGTCTGGCGCCTCGTCGGTCTCAGTCTCATCCACCGGTTCGGCGTTTTCATCATAATCGTCGTAATCGTCGTTCGCCATCGTGCTCACCCTGGAAAAAAGACAGCATCCCCCTGTCAGAAAAATATTCCCTGCAATGGGCATATTTTATAGATCAGTGATGCCGGTTTGTCAGTGCTATTTTCTAAATAAGTCGACGAGTTTTCCAGCCTTGAGACAGGCGGTCGCCTATGGTATGGATTTGCCTGTTTTATTGGCAATTCTGGACAATATTTTCATCAAGCTCACGCAAATGGGCCGCATGAGCGTTGTCGTCCATAAAAGTACGCTCACCTTTGTCATCTATATTATAGATACGGGAGCGCGCAGCATTACGCCGATAGTCTTGCAGCTCCTGACATTTCTTCAAGCGGTTAGCTGCGTCTTTTTCCTTTTTACTCGCCGCTGACTCACGCTGCTCTCGCTCTTGAGTCAGAATATCGGCCATCCGCTTCTGTCGCTCTAGCACACTGCTCGCCCCTTGCGATGCAGGTGCAGATCCAGAGGCACTCGTGCCACCTGGCGATTGAGCACGAGGCACCTTTAGCGTTTCAACTTTAGCCGCTACCGCCGGTTTTTTGTCGGTGAAATGCACTCGGCCTTCTGCATCAGTCCATTTGTAAAGCTCGGCACTTGCTGCAGCCGGTAGTAGCAGCAATAACACTAGCAACACACTTATTTTCATGTCACTCCCCTGTGCGAGCCTGCACCAAAAAGGGCAGCCTATGGCTGCCCTTTTCTCCTTACTGCAGCGTATCCGCTGCTACTTGTGGCTGCTGTGCCTGCCGCTGACGCAGCGACTCAGCAAATACGGCATCAAAATTAACTGGTGCCAACAGCATCTGCGGAAAGCTGCCGCGAGTCACTACGTCGGAGATCGTCTCACGCGCGTATGGGAATAAAAGGTTTGGGCAATACGCACCGAGCAATTGCGCTACCTGTGCTTCTGGCACGCCGTCAACCAAGAAAATACCGGCTTGCTTTACTTCCGCAATAAACGCCACCTGATCAGCATTCTTCACCGTGACCGTTACAGACAGCACGACTTCAAAGTTCTTGCCATCGTCCAGCTTGCTTGCCTGCGTGGCCAGCTCAACATTCACGTCCGGCTTCCACTCGCCCAGAAACACCTTAGGCGCATTCGGGACTTCGAAGGACAGGTCCTTCACATAGATACGCTGCAGGGTGAACTGACCCTGGGCTTGTTCATTCTGGGCTTGTTCCGACATGACTCGAGTCCTTGTTGTGATTATTGTTAGTGCCTACACCATCAATGGTGCGGGAAAAAAATTAGCTCGCCAGCATGGCATCAAGCTTGCCAGCACGGTCAAGCGCATACAGGTCATCGAAACCACCTACATGCTGATCATTGATGAAAATCTGCGGCACGGTGCGCTGCTTGGTGCGCTCCATCAGCGCCATACGCTCATTGGCATCGCGACTGACATCGACTTCTGTCCACTCTGCTCCCTTCTGCTTGAGTAACTGCTTAGCACGCACGCAGTAAGGGCAAATGGGCGTGGTATATATGATGATCTCAGCCATGATGAACTCCGAATTATTTTTTCACCAGCGGCAGTGACTGACTCTTCCAGCCACTGATGCCGCCTTCCAGCCGATAGACCTGAGTCAGGCCGGCTGCCTTGAGCTTGCTGCCCACCGCACCGGCGGTCTGACCGATATTGCAGATAACAACAATGGGGCGCTCCAGGTCTTTTTTCAATTCCTCCATATGCTCGTCAATGCGGCTAAAGGGAATGTTTTGACTCCCCGAGATATGGCCCGTCTTAAACTCTGCCACGTCGCGCAAATCGATTAGGCGGGCATTTTGCTGATTCACCAGCGCCGACAGCCCCTGCGGACTGACGTTTTTGCCGCCGCGGGCCATTTCGGAAATAATCCAGGCCACCAGCAAGGCAACAAAGGTGCCGACAAGAAGGTAATGACTAGTAGCAAATTCAAAAAAACGTTCCATGGCGGGACTGCATTCTCGGGAAAGCGGGCGGGCAGTATACCCCGGTCACGGGCCGACCTGTAGGCACTCCCCGTCAGCCATTGAAGTTCTTGTGTACTAAACCTGTGGCCGCTCTAGGTTCTGCCGCAATACCTGAAAGCGCTCCAGCCGGGCCGGGTTAATCTTTCCCTCCTCGGCAGCCAGCCGCAGGGCACAACCCGGCTCATTACGATGGGCACAATTGCGAAAACGGCAGGTGCCTACAAAGGGCGCAAACTCAATATAGCCGGCCAGCAGATCGGACTCCTCAACATGCCAAAGGCCAAACTCACGGATGCCGGGGGAGTCGATAAGAATCCCACCATCCGGCAGATGAAAGAGGCGTGCCGTCGTGGTGGTGTGCTGCCCCAGCCGGGAAGCATCCGAAATGGCACTTACCTTCTGGGCCGCTTCGGGTAACAGCACATTGATGATGGACGACTTACCCACCCCCGACTGCCCCACGAACACCACCGTCTGCGTGCCAATCAGATCCTTCAAATCCTGCAACTGCCCGGTGCCAGCACTGATGGTGCGCACCTCGTACCCTATAGCTGAATACTGAGCGAGCAGGGCATCCAGCAGCGGCGCCATTGCTGGCGTAATGAGATCCGCCTTGTTAAGAAGAATGACGGGGCGAATCCCCGTGAGCTCACACGCCACCAGATAACGGTCGACCAACAAAGCCGAGGGCTCGGGAAACGGTGAAATCACCAAGAGAATTCGGTCGATGTTAGCGGCCACCGGCTTGAGCTTGCCGTAGGGATCGGGTCTCACCAGCAGTGTTTCACGCGGCTGCAGTGCCGTGACCACGCCAATGGCATCGCGGCCTTCTTCCCGCTTTAACGATGCCTGCCAGATGACGCGATCACCCGTCACCAAATGCTCAAGATTGGCCCGTAGATGGCAGCGGAATACCTGCCCAGCCCGTTCGCCACCCAGTGCTTCAATATCAATCTGGGTGCCGTAATGCGCCATTACCAACCCTTCTTCTTCCACCGCCAAGTCGCCGCTTTCCAGCATGGCCGTGGCCGTTGCTTCGCGCTTACCTGCACGTGCAATGCGCTCGTCTTGAATACGCTGAATACGGTGCGTCTGCTGGCGGGTGAGTTTGCGCTTGCTCATGAATCTCCTGGCGGCACGAATAGGGTTGGGTGTCTGCTATGATGGCAGAATATTATCCGCATTACCCAAGAAGGAATCCGCATGAGCAGCTCTAACAAGGAAGGCAATCTGGTCTGGATTGATCTGGAAATGACGGGCCTAGACCCGGATAACGACCGTATCATTGAGATCGCCACCATTGTGACCGATGCCCATCTGAATGTACTGGCCGAAGGCCCTGTATTCGCCATCCATCAGAAAGACATGGTGCTTAACGCCATGGACGAATGGAATACACGCCAGCATGGCAATTCCGGACTGGTGGGACGCGTGCGCCGTAGCAAGATTGATGAGACCGAGGCGGAAGCACAAACCATCGAGTTTCTCAGTCGCTTTGTTGATCCACGCAAGTCGCCCATGTGTGGCAACTCTATTTGCCAGGATCGACGCTTTCTTTACCGCACCATGCCCAAGCTAGAAGCCTTCTTCCATTACCGCAACTTGGATGTGAGCACTGTGAAGGAACTGGCGCGGCGCTGGTACCCGGATCTTATGGGCAACTTCACCAAGCAGTCTTCACACCAAGCGTTGGACGACGTTCGTGACTCTATTGCGGAGCTGCGCTACTACCGCAAGTACTTCTTCCGCCTGCCAGAAGCGGATTGATCTGCACCCTGCCCCAAATTACTTTGCAGTCCGGGGCAGGGTTAATCATCAGCCATCATCACGAATGGCTTTAAGTGCTTTTCCACCGGTCATTACCGCGACCAGCACTAATGCTCCGGCAATAATACCGGTCGTGGCATCTGCGAGCGTTGGCACCAGCACACCTAGCACCGGACCCGCTGCCACCGCCAGATGATGAATACTGTCGTGTGCGCCGGGCGTACCATGCGTAAGAATGCCACCGCCCACCATAAACATCGCCGCCGTACCGATGACGGAGAGGCTTTTCATCATCCAAGGTGCTACACGCAATATTCCCCTTCCCAGCGCTACCTGAAAGCGCGTGAATATGCCTTCGCCTTTTTTCTGAATAAGATACAAGCCGCCGTCATCCAACTTGACGATGCCCGCCACAAAGCCGTACACACCCACTGTCATGATGAGCGCAATGCCGGACAGCACCGCGACCTGCTTCATGAATACTTCATTCGCCACAACGCCCAAGGTAATGGCAATGATTTCGGCGGAAAGAATAAAGTCCGTACGAATAGCCCCTTTCACTTTCTCATTCTCGAAAGCCACCATATCGACATCGGTACTTGCCAGTGCCGCAACACGCGCAAGGTGAGACGCCTCATCCTCACCTTGCGGATGCAAATACTTATGTGCCAGCTTTTCAAAACCCTCAAAGCAAAGAAATAAACCACCTAACATGAGCAACGGCGTGACGGCCAAAGGTATAAAAGCACTAATAGCCAGTGCGGCTGGCACAAGGATTACCTTGTTGCGTATCGACCCTACCGCTACGGCCCAAACCACCGGCAGCTCACGGTCTGCATTCACGCCAGACACTTGCTGCGCGTTCAGGGCAAGGTCATCCCCCAGCACCCCGGCTGTTTTCTTAGCTGCCACTTTGGTCATCACCGACACGTCATCGAGGATGCTGGCAATATCATCAATCAAGGCAAGCAGACTGGACCCGGCCACAATAGAGTTCCTTTTTATTTAATTAGTAAAAGTATTTATCACCACGGCACGTGCACGTTGCTGCGCAATGGCCCAGACAATATGTTCGGCCAGCACTTCATCCGCATCGACCAAGCGCTGCTCAAGTGCAGCAATAATGGCTGGGTCATATGGCGCATTACCCAGCCCTACCGCCATATTGCGCAAAAACGACGGATACCGTGACCGGCGCAGTGCCATACCTTCTGTCGCATCCAAGTACTGCTTTTCACTCCACAGGAACAGCTCACGTAAACTGGCCTGATCGAGCGCATGACGAGGTAAAAAATCTTTTTCTGGCGAGATCCTCGCATAACGATTCCACGGGCAAACCAGTTGGCAGTCATCGCAGCCAAACACCCTATTGCCAATGGGCGCGCGTAGCTCTTCGGGTATCACACCGTCGTATTCAATGGTGAGCCACGAGATACACTTGCGCGAGTCCAGCTGATAAGGCGCAACGATTGCTTGTGTTGGGCATATCTTGATGCAGGCAGAGCAAGAGCCACAATGCGAACTGACCGGGGCATCCACCGGCAGCGGCAGATCCGTGAACAATTCACCCAGAAAGAAATAAGACCCGGCGTGACGATTGATAATAAGGGTGTGCTTGCCCATCCAGCCCAAGCCAGCTTTTTCTGCCAGCGGCTTTTCCATCACTGGCGCAGAGTCAACAAACGCGCGATAGCCAAAATCACCTACTGCCTCAACAATTCGGTCAGCAAATTTTTGCCGGCGCTTACGGATAGTGCGGTGATAGTCTCGCCCCAGTGCATAACGTGAAATATAGGCGCGGTTTCCGTCACGCAGAATCTCCCAAGGGCGTGTATCTGCCGGCCAATAGTCCATGCGAACCGCTATCACGCGCTGAGTACCCGGAATGAGCGTGGCTGGCTGGGTACGCTTTTCTATATCGCGAGAAAGAAATTCCATATCTGCATGAAAGCCGCGTGCAATCCAGCCAGCGAAACGCTGAGGATGCTCGCCCAGATCAACATCACTGATACCAACATGCTGAAAGCCAAGCTCCCGCCCCCATATTTTGATATCGGCCGCCAACTGCTCAAAATTAGGCGAAGGAGAATCAACAGGGTCGGGACTGTCAGGAGTTTGCTGCATGTTCACCTAAACAAAATGACGGGTTATTGCCAATGACCATGCCATCAACAGGATAGTTACTGATACGGTTGGCGACTGCCGCTATCATGCCAAACAAGTATCCCAAGGAAGACAGTTATGCGTCAGCCCCTCTACTCTGCTGATCAGAGCCGCGAACTGGATCGCCGAGCCATTGCTGCCGGCACGCCGGGCTACACCCTGATGCAGCGCGCCGGACAAGCCGCGTTCCAATGGTTGCGTGAGCACTGGCCCAACGCCACGCGTATTGTCGTTCTGGTTGGCCGCGGAAACAACGGCGGCGATGGCTATGTACTGGCGCGACTGGCCTGGAGCCAAAATCTGGATGTGCACCTGCTCACTGTGGGCGATCACGAGCAGCTTAAAGGAGAGGCGATAGAAGCCGCCAGTGACGCCACTCGTGCATGTGTGCCTGAATTCAGCTGGACTGGCGCTCTGCCCGAGGCCGACATCTATGTGGACGCGCTCTTTGGCACTGGGCTCACTCGCCCCCCCTCCGGTGACTTTCCGGCGGCCATTGCCGCCCTTAATGCCAGCGGCAAGCCTGTGTTAGCCATCGACATTCCTTCTGGGCTGGCGGCCGATACGGGTCATGCCCCCGGTGCGGTTGTCGAGGCAACGGCCACTATCACTTTTATTGGCATGAAAGCGGGCCTGCTAACAGGGCGCGGCCCTGCTCTCTGTGGCCGCCTGCATCTGGATACGCTGGACTTACCCGCCTCGCTGGCCAACGGCATCACGCCGCTGGCTCACCGCTTATCATCCCAACAACTGGCTGGCTGGCTACCGCACCGTTCACGTGATGCCCATAAGGGCCATCATGGTCATGTTCTGATCGTGGGCGGCAATCACGGTATGGCGGGTGCCGTTGCCATGGCGGCTGAAGCGGCGCTACGCGCTGGCGCTGGTTTGGTGTCCGTCGCCACACGCCCCGAACACCTGATGATGCTGAATGCTCGCCGACCCGAGCTGATGTGCCACGGCATCACTACCGCGGCCGATCTGGCACCACTACTCGCTCGTGCCACTGTCGTTGTGCTGGGGCCGGGCCTGGGTCAAGACCATTGGGCGGGCTCTCTTTATGGGGCTGTGCTCGACAGTCGCTTACCGTTGGTATTGGACGCGGATGGGCTTAACTTATTGGCACAGCAGCCCGACAGCAGAAGTGAGCGCATACTAACCCCTCATCCCGGTGAGGCGGCTCGCTTATTGGAAACGACGACAAAAGCAATTCAGGCCGACCGGTTTGCTGCTGTGCGGACTCTGCAAGAGCGCTTCGGTGGCACTGTCATCTTAAAGGGCTCAGGCAGCCTGATCGCCTCCGCAGACGGAATCGAGCTGTGTCCTTACGGCAACCCTGGCATGGGATCAGGCGGCATGGGCGACCTCCTGGCCGGCATCATCGGCGCTCTGCGCGCTCAAGGACTCAGCGCTGACACTGCCGCCGCTGCAGGTGCCATGGTGCATGCACTGGCGGGTGACGATGCGGCCTATGTCGCGGGTGAACGTGGCTTGATCGCCTCGGATCTGTTGCCTTTCGTGCAGCAACGGGTAAACCCATGAGCGCTCCCATCATCACCGCCGCTGACAGCGACGCTCAAGAAGCACTAGGTCGCACGTTGGCCACTGCACTGGGCGGCCGTGGCGTGGTTTACCTTCAGGGTGATCTCGGTGCGGGCAAGACCACCCTCACCCGCGGGATTCTGCGTGGCTATGGTCACACCGGTAATGTTAAAAGCCCAACCTATACCTTGGTTGAGCCTTACGAGCTGGAGTCGGTCACCGCCTACCACTTTGACTTGTATCGGCTCACCGATCCTGAGGAACTGGAGCTGCTTGGCATTCGTGATTACTGCCGGCCAGACACCCTGTCGATCATTGAGTGGCCAGACAGGGGAAAGCCTTTTTTGCCCCCTGCCGACCTGACCATTACAATCAAGGTTGTCGCTGACGGGCGCGAGCTTGAATTTGCCGCACATAATGAAAAAGGCGAGGCCGTACTAGCGGCACTCACTTCCTGATCTTACTGCTCGACCAATGCCTATTAACGGCCTCAACCAAGGTACTGCCTGTGCAAGTATTGCTACGATGCCTGATTCTGATGTGCCTGGTGGCAGTGTCCCTGCCTGCCCGTGCCATCGACATCACGGCCGTGCGTTCCTGGCGCGCTCCTGATAACACCCGACTGGTGCTCGACCTAAATGCGCCGGTTCTTTGGCGCGTGAGCCCTGACAGCACTCCTGCCCGACTGATTATCGACCTGGTCGATGCTGCTCCTGCCGGGCCGATTGCCCTGCCACAGGTAAGCACTCCATTAAAGGCGGTGCGCTTGGAGAAGTCTGCTCAGGGTCAGCGCCTGGTGATTGATACGCTAGAAGAAATGACCCCAAAGATTTTCCAGCTGGCACCCAACGAAAAATACAGCCAACGCTTAGTCATCGATCTTTACTCCAAGGTCACAACGACCGCCGTAATACCCGCCACCACAACTACCGGCACTGCCAATGCAGCTGCAGAAGCAATACTAACGGCCGTAAAACCGCCGAGCGTTATCACCAGTATTCCGGTAATGCGCCCCACAGAACTAACCGCCCCGATCATCAGCAAGCCCGATGAAAAGCCCATTGTGATGATGGAGAAGCCGGAGAGTCGCCGCTGGCGCAACATCATTGTGGCGATTGACGCCGGCCACGGAGGGGAAGACCCCGGTGCTATCGGTGCAAAAGGCTCCCATGAAAAACATGTAACCTTGGCCATTGCACGCGAACTGGAGGCCATGCTCAAGGCTGAGCCCGGCCTGACCGCTGTACTCACTCGCACGGGTGACTATTTTATTCCCCTGCAGGAGCGCCGTCGCATTGCGCGCTATCAGCATAAAGCCGACATTTTTATTTCCGTTCATGCCGATGCGGCTGAAAACCGTTCGGCAAAAGGAGCCTCGGTCTTTGCCCTCTCGCTAAAAGGTGCCGGCACCGCTACCTCGCGCTTTGCCCGTATGCTGGCCGAACGCGAAAACCGTTCTGACTTGATCGGCGGGGCGGCTATCGAAGCAGGGGATGACACCTTGCGCAACGTGCTGGCCGACATGGTGGTTGCTGGCTCGCTGGATCACAGCTTGCACATGGGACGCAATATCCTTGATCGCTTTACCGGGCTGACTCACCTGCACAGCAAGCATGTGGAACAAGCTGGCTTTGCCGTATTAAAAGAACCGGGCATGGTGTCGTTACTGGTTGAAACCGGTTTTATTTCCAATCCGGAAGAAGAAGAAAAGCTCACCGACAAACAGCACCAACGCGACCTTGCCAAAGCAATTTTTGAAGGCGTGCTGCGCTACAACCAACGCTATCCGGCACCCGGTAGTTATTTTGCATGGCAAGCTGACGAACGCAGTAACTCACAGGCTGCCGTGGCTAGTCGTAGCAACAAAAAACCAAACAGCAATACGGATGCTTCGCATACAGAAGCTCGCACTGCCAATCCAGCCGCTTCCGTCAATATTAGTGATGAAAAACTCATTCGGTACCGTATCGTACCGGGCGACAGCTTGAGCCGTATCGCCAGTCGCCATCAAGTATCAATGAATGACTTGCGGCGCTACAACAATCTCACGGATGACACGGTAAAAATCGGTCAGACCCTGAATATTCCCGTAAACTGAGCATATTCATGGCGCGCATTAATACACTGGATTCTCGTCTTGCCAATCAGATCGCTGCGGGTGAAGTCGTCGAACGTCCTGCGTCGGTGGTAAAAGAGCTGGTGGAAAATGCACTGGACGCAGGCAGCACCCGCATCGATATCGACATCGATGAAGGCGGTGTAAAACGCATACGCGTGCGCGACAACGGTGATGGCGTGCATGTTGATGATCTTCCGCTCACATTACTGCGCCATGCCACCAGCAAAATTCACGACCTAGAAGATCTGGAAGCTGTGGCCACTCTCGGTTTTCGCGGCGAGGCATTGGCCTCGATTGCCTCGGTTTCCCGATTAACACTGGCCACCAGTGACAATGACAGCGGGCTTGGCCATGTCGTGAGCTCCGAAGGCCGCGACATGAGTGCGCAGGTCGCGCCTGCCGCGCATGCGCAAGGCACAACAGTAGAAGTACGTGATCTTTTCTTTAACACCCCGGCACGGCGCAAGTTTCTAAAAACTGAGAACACCGAATTCTCGCATATCGAAGAAACCGTCAAACGCTTGGCGCTGGCCAATCCCGATATTGCATTTTCGCTTACGCACAATGGCAGGCAGGTGCACGGTTTGCGGCCTGCCACTGAAGAAATGGAATGGCGCCGTCGTGTTGCTGCACTGTGTGGCCCGGCCTTTATGGAATCTGCCATTCCGGTGAATATTGAACATACCAGCATGCGCCTGCGTGGATGGCTAGGCCTGCCAACATTTTCACGCGCACAGGCAGACCTTCAGTATTTTTATGTGAATGGCCGCATGGTACGCGATCGCGTGGTCACACATGCTGTGCGCCAAGCTTATGCAGACGTACTGTTTCATGGGCGGCATCCGGCCTATGTTTTATTTTTTGAGCTGGACCCCGGCGCTGTCGACGTCAATGTGCATCCCACCAAGCACGAAGTGCGTTTCCGGGAACAACGGCATGTGCACGATTTTCTCTATCGCAGCCTGCACCGCATCATTGCTGATCTAAAACCGCAGGACCAAGCACCTACTAACTCACAAATACTGGCGCCGTTGTTAAATGCGACTTTGCATGAGCAAGCGCCGTTATCACTTTCGACCGGTAGCACCTATACGCCCACCGCCGGATCGTTCTCTAATTTTCAGGCCGGCGAAAATCGTGCTGCCTTTGCTGGCAGTCTCCACTTCCAGCAGCCGACCGCCCTATCGACCGATACTGCTAATGGCGAAGTACCGCCACTTGGTTTTGCGATTGCACAACTGCATGGCATTTATATTCTTGCTCAAAATGCCGAGGGCCTGATCATTGTTGATATGCATGCGGCACATGAACGCATCACCTATGAGCGGCTAAAGAAAAACGTTGAAGCCAATACACTGGCCTCACAGCCATTATTGGTACCTCTGTCATTGGCCGTCAGCACCCGTGAAGCGGACTTGGCCGAAAATGACTCTGCTTTTTTTCAGCGCTTAGGTTTCGAGCTAGAACGCATGGGGCCAGAAACACTGCTGGTGCGTGCCGTACCAACACTGTTGGGACAAGCCCGTGCCGAGGCATTGGTACGCGATGTCTTGGCTGATTTAGCGGTGCACGGCTCCACTCGTCGTATTGAAGAAACACAAAATGAATTACTGGCCACAATGGCGTGCCATGGCAGTGTTCGTGCAGGGCGCTCACTCTCCGTCACGGAAATGAATGCTTTATTGCGGGACATGGAAGCGACTGAGCGTGCCGGGCAGTGCAATCATGGCCGACCAACGTGGGCACGACTGACCATGAGCGACCTTGATAAACTATTTATGCGCGGCCGCTAAGGCGTTAAGCAACAACAGCAACAACTAAACGACATTGATGGCCATAAAATTACAAGAACAAGGGCGCTTATCGTGACAGGAAATACGTCTCCTCCCCCTCACCACTCGGTGTCGCAGGACGAAAGAACTCGCGCCAATCTGCTTTTGCTCGTCATCGCCTTGGGCTGGAGCATCTATGCCGTCTTTAGTATGGCCTGGAATAATTACTGGCTGATCGGCAGCATCAATATTGTCGAGGTGGTTGCCAGCCTTGGTCTTCGTTACTGGCTCCTGAAAACCCACACAGCGTTTCGTTACACCATTGCCTGTCATCTGGCAGCCGCTATCAATGTCGTCGGTATTTTACTGGTCACCCTGCTAATGGGGCAGGCTAATTCCTTTGTCCCTTGGTATTTAGCCCTTATCCCGCTTGCGGTCTCTTATATTGGCAGCCTGCGCGCCACCCTGCTCTGGACGATAATGAGCTCACTGGCCATGCTGGTGCCGCTATGGAGCACTTCGTTCGTCAAGATAACGCCTGAATTTTTACCCAATGCATCCTTTGAAGTTTTTGCGCGTATCGTCATGGTAATTCTCTGTGCAGGTATTGGCTCGGCAGCATTGGCGTCCAGCAACCGGCACATCCGTAAACTTCAGGCACAAAAAGCCGTGATCGGCCACCAAGCGGATGCGCTTGCGGATGCCCTCGGTGCCGAACAGCGGGCCAAGTGCCTCGCCGAAGATGCCAACCGTGCCAAATCTGATTTTCTCGCCACCATGAGCCATGAAATCCGCACCCCCCTTAACGGTGTGATTGGGCTCAACGGATTGCTACTGGAAACCTCGCTCGATAATGAGCAGCGTCGTCTCGTTGAGCTGGCGCGGCTATCGGGTGAGTCGCTATTGCACCTGCTTAATGATGTGCTCGATTTCTCCAAGATCGAAGCCGGCAAACTGGACTTAGAGCCGGTCGACTTCGATCCGCATCAGGTATGCAGCGAAGCCCTTGATCTACACCGTGAAATGGCGCGCGAAAAACACCTCGCCATGCAGTTGGCCGTGGATGAAAATGTGCCGCACCGCTTGCGTGGTGACCCAACCCGTCTGCGCCAGATTCTTGCCAACCTGATCAGCAATGCCGTCAAGTTCACGCACAGCGGCGGCGTTACGCTGAGCTGCTACAGCGACGGCAGTGACGATGCGCATCACTGGCTAAGCTTCGAAGTCATCGACACCGGAATCGGTATCGATGCCGAACAACTGCCCTTCCTGTTTACACCCTTCACCCAGGCCGATACATCAACAACACGCCGCTATGGTGGTACTGGATTGGGACTGAGCATTTCGCGCCGCCTCGCCGAGCGCATGGGTGGACGCATTACCGTCAGCAGCACACTTGGACTGGGTACTCGCTTTCACTTATCCCTGCCCTTCGAGCGTCAGATACAAGAAGGCGCGACTGACACCGAGATTGCGTACGTGCAGGACCAGCCCTTGTCACGCGCTCGCGTTCTGATCGTCGAAGATAATCCCGTTAATCAGCTGGTTGCCGCAGAAATGGTAAAACGGCTGGGCTTGCATGCAGACGTGGCCGGGAATGGCGTGGAAGCACTCGATGCGATTGACCGGCTGCCTTACGATCTTATTCTTATGGATTGCCAGATGCCGGTAATGGATGGCTTTGAAGCCACTCGTCGTCTGCGCCAGACGCACGCCGATGGCCCTCGCATACCGGTCATTGCAATGACCGCCAATGCCATCCGGGGCGACCGAGAGCTCTGCCTTGATGCCGGCATGGATGATTACCTGCCCAAGCCCGTGCGCAGCAGTGAGCTCAAGGCCATGCTGCGGCGCTGGTTGCCCGCCACCACTATCACGCCTATCTAATCGCGTAAAATATCCTCTATGGCCGCCTCACTTCCTCCTGCCATTTTATTGATGGGCCCGACTGCCTCGGGCAAAACGGCGCTGGCCATCGACTTGGTGGAACGCGGTCCGTTCGAGATTATTTCGGTCGACTCAAGCATGGTTTATCGCGGCATGGACATTGGTACGGCCAAGCCCGATGCCGCCATACTGGCCCGCGCCCCGCACCGATTGATCGACATTCGTGATCCCGCAGACGCTTACTCCGCCGCCGAGTTTCGCCGCGATGCCCTGCAAGAAATGGCCACGATCACGGCGGAGGGCAAAATCCCGCTGCTCACCGGCGGAACCATGCTTTACTTCAAAATTTTGCTGGAAGGCTTAGCGGCCATGCCCGAGGCCGACCCAGAGGTGCGCGCTCGCCTTGAGGCCGAAGCCGCCGACAAGGGCTGGCCCGCCATGCACGCACGTCTGGCCGCGGTTGACCCGGTTTCGGCCGAGCGCCTCAAGCCAAACGACAGCCAGCGCCTGCAACGTGCGCTGGAGGTCTGGGAGCTGAGTGGCAAGCCGCTGTCGCAATGGCATGCCGAACAAGCCCCCCCTGAGCCACTGCCGTTTAACCTGATCCAGCTCGCTGTCTCCCCACCGGATCGCGCCATCCTGCACGAGCGTATTGAGCAACGCTTCGACCTTATGCTGGAGCAGGGCCTTATTGATGAGGTAGCCGGACTGCGAGCCCGCGCCGATCTGCATGCCGACCTGCCTTCCATGCGCGCCGTTGGCTATGCCCAAGTCTGGTCGTATCTTGAGGGCGAGATCAATGCCACCGAAATGCGTCTGCGCGGCATCTATGCCACCCGCCAACTGGCCAAGCGCCAGTTCACTTGGCTTAAACGCTTCCCCGCTGCATGGCACGATGCCGCTGAGCCAAATCTGGCCGAGCAGCTCTTGAAAAAATGGGCAACTGACCGCACATTAGTCCTACCGTAAGTGTCGTGATGTGCGGACCTTCGGCAATCAGGCAGGATGCCTTACTTGCCAGTCTGTTCGTCACCTTCTTTATGGCGCCTATTTTGGGCGACTTTTGCGCTGTTTGTTGACTTTTTTCGAGCCCGGCTTGGGCTCATCGCACAGGAGAATCATCATGTCCAAGGGCCAAACCCTGCAGGACCCGTTCCTCAACGCCCTCCGCAAGGAACGTATCCCGGTTTCCATCTTTCTGGTCAACGGCATTAAGCTGCAAGGCCAGATTGAGTCGTTTGATCAATACGTTGTTCTGCTGAAAAACACGGTCAGCCAGATGGTGTACAAACACGCCATCTCCACCGTGGTACCGGCACGTAACCCACGCAGCACCGTTACCGGCGCCGTACCAGGCCCTATCGGACCAATGTCGAGCGGCACTTACAACCCGCAGAGTGGCATTGACGTTGACGACGGCTTTGACGACGACCGTCAGCCTAACTACTGAGTAATTCAGTAATCCGGCAGCGCCGCCCGCAGGCGGCGTTGTCATTTACGAGGTTAATTCTTGGAATTTTTTGAACGTCACGAAGGTGGCGAACGTGCAATATTGGTTCACCTCGATATCCGCGACGACCGTCAGGACGAGGACTTGGAAGAGTTTCGCCTGCTGGCCGGCTCCGCTGGTGTCACCGAAGTAGGCCTCATCGTTGGCAACCGTCAGCGCCCCGACCCCCGCTTTTTTGTTGGCACCGGCAAAGTAGACGAGATCAAGTCGCTGGTTGCCGCCACCGAGGCCGAAGTCGTTCTGTTCGATCATGCTCTTTCGCCCGCCCAGGAACGCAATCTGGAGCGCGAACTGCAATGCCGTGTGCTCGACCGCACTGGCCTTATCCTTGATATTTTTGCCCAGCGCGCCCGCACGTTTGAAGGCAAGCTACAGGTTGAACTGGCCCAGCTCTCTCATCTTGCCTCGCGCTTGGTACGTGGCTGGACTCACTTGGAGCGCCAGAAAGGCGGCATTGGCCTGCGCGGTCCCGGAGAAACTCAGCTCGAAACTGACCGCCGCCTGCTGCGTGCCCGCATCGTTCACCTTACCGAGCGCCTAGACAAAGTGCGTCAAGTACGCGCCCAAGGCCGTGCTGGACGCCAGAAAGCCGCTGTGCCGACTGTGTCGCTGGTGGGCTATACCAACGCCGGTAAATCCACCCTGTTTAATCGCCTGACCAATGCCGATGTGTACGCGGCTGATCAGTTGTTTGCCACCCTCGACCCTACGCTGCGCCGCATCGACCTGCCCGGCTATGGCCCAACGGTTCTGGCCGATACCGTCGGCTTCATCCGGCATTTGCCGCACAATCTGGTCAACGCCTTTCGCGCCACACTGGAAGAAACCGTTGAGGCCGACTTGCTGTTGCATGTCGTCGATGGTGCCAGCACCGAGCGCGATCGCCACATTTTGGCCGTCAATGAAGTCCTCGGCGAAGTAGGGGCGGATGCTCCGGTTCTGCTGATTTACAACAAAGTGGACCGCTTGGAAGGCCGTGAAGCGCGCATTGATCGTGATGAAGACGGCGTGCCACAAGCCGTCTGGCTGTCTGCCCGCGATAACCGCGGTGTCGACCTGCTGATCGAAGCGATTGCCGAGCGATTAGGGCCACATCGCTTTGATAGTTGGCTAACCTTGCCTCCTGCACTGGCCCGACTGCGCGCGCGCCTTTATGATGCCGGCGCCGTGGTGGCAGAAGATACCGGGCATGAAGGGCTTGTTCGCCTGCATGTACGCCTGCCACAAACCGAACTTGAACAGATATTGCGTCGTGAAGAGCTCACACTCTCCGACCTTCAACTACCCGAATAATCTGTCTCCTCGATGAGACCCCGAATTCTTAATGCAGTGGAGATTCTCATGGCTTGGAACCAGCCTGGTAACAACGGCGAACGCCCCAACCCTTGGGGTGGTGGTGGCGGCAAGAAAGGCGGCAACAATCCGCCCGGTCTCGACGACCTACTGAAAAAACTGAACGGTATGTTCGGTGGTGGCAGTGGCGGCGGCAAGTTCAAAGAAACCGACCTGCTCAAGTGGGCACTCGGCGGCATCGTCGCCTTGTGGCTGGTATTCGGTTTTTATCGCGTTGAACAAGCCGAAGAAGCCGTCATTCTACGTTTTGGTAAAATCTACAGCACTCAAACGGCGGGCCTGCACTGGCGTCCACCGCTGATTGACCGCGTGCAAAAGGTGAATATCCAGCGCGTGGAACAGTCCGCGCTGAGTGCCACCATGATTACCGAAGATGCCAATATCGTGGAAGTTTCGCTGTCGGTGCAGTACCGCATCAGTGATGCTAAAAAATACTTGATGAAAGTCTCCAACCCGGAGTCCAGCCTCAATCACGCCACTGAATCAGCGCTTCGCCATGTAGTGGGCTCTGCCAAGATGATCTACATCCTTAACGAAGGCCGCGCCACAATTGCGCGTGATGTGCAGCCTCGTTTGCAAGGTTATCTCGACAACTACAACACCGGCCTTACCGTGACCGGCGTGAACATCTTGGAAGCCTTACCACCCAAAGAAGTGAAGGCTGCATTCGACGACGTGATTCGCGCCAAGGAAGACAAAGAGCGTCTGAAAAATCAGGCTGAAACGTATGCTAATGGTATTGTGCCAGAAGCACGTGGTCAGGCTGCCCGCCTGATGGCCGAAGCCGAAGGTTACAAACTGGAAGTCGTTGATCGTGCCTCGGGTGATGCTTCGCGCTTTGATCAGCTCATCGCTGAATACCGCAAAGCACCGGGCGTTACACGCAGCCGTTTGTACTACGAAACAATGGAGTCTGTGCTCAGCAAAACCAGCAAAGTTGTGGTGGATGGTAACAACAACCAGATGTTGTATTTGCCGCTCGATAAAATGATTCCGCAAACCCCTGCAGCTACCGCCCCGACACCCACCGCCCCCGTAGCAGAACCCACACCATCGGTACGCACGCGTGGTGGCAGCAATCAGGAGACCCGCTCATGAGTCCGCGCGCCTTCAATATTCTTTCCGCCGTTTTACTTGTTCTGTTTGTTGCTAATGGCGCGCTGTACACCATCACAGAAACTGAACGTGGTGTACTGATGCAGTTTGGTGAAGTGATCGATCCCGATCTTAAGCCCGGCCTGCACGTCAAACTGCCGATCATCCATGAAGTGCGTAAGTTTGATTCGCGCACACAGGTCAGTGACTCTGAGCGTACCGAGTACCTCACCAAAGAAAGTAAGTTCCTCATTGTTGACGCCTATGTAATGTGGCGCGTGGATAATGTGCAACGCTACTTCACCAACACCGGTGGCGACCCTGCTAAAGCCGAACTGTTGTTGATGCCGCGCGTAAAAGATGGCCTGAAGAACAAGGTCTCCGAACGCACTGTGCATGAAGTGGTATCCGGTCAGCGTGACGCACTGATGACCGACCTGACCCGTGAAGTAAATGCACTGGCGCTGAAGGAGTTTGGCATCAAGGTTGTGGACGTGCGTGTAAAACGCGTGGACTTCCCGACATCCACATCGGAGTCCATCTATAACCGTATGCGCACCGAACGTGAACGCGAAGCGCGCGAACATCGCTCGCAGGGCACTGAAATTGCCGAGACCATTAAGGCCGAAGCGGATCGTGAACAGCGCGTGCTGTTAGCCGAGGCGTATCGCAAAGCTGAAACGCTGCGCGGTGAAGGCGATGCATTGGCAACGTCAATTTCCGCGAAAGCCTTCGGAAAAGATGCCGAGTTCTATAAGTTCTATCGTTCATTGCAGGCCTACCGTGCCAGCTTCAGCAAACCAACGGATGTCATGGTGCTGAAAAGCGACAGTGAGTTCCTGCGCCACATGAAAGGTCCGGGCAACTAATCCATGATCCGCGGCCTGCTTATACTGCTGCTCTGCCAGTTTGCAGGCGAGATCGTGGCGCGCGCCGCCGGCATTCCGGTGCCCGGCGGCGTTATCGGCATGCTGATTTTGTTCGCCGCGCTGGTGATTCGTCGCCATGTGCCGGCGGA
>ERZ724509.46-NODE-46-length-56752-cov-12.993615_pt1 | contig 56752 bp, 76 predicted proteins | sample MGYA00376042_ERZ724509 | MGnify/ENA primary metagenome ERZ724509 (study PRJEB28724, sample SAMN07190887) | wastewater metagenome | isolation source: effluent of sewage treatment plant in Hong Hong | place: USA: Christiansburg, Virginia | collected 2016-03-01 ...
GCCGCGGCCGGCAGCGAGGCGCCGACCTGGCCGGCGACGTAGCTGCCGAAGTCCCCAGCACCATGAACGTCAGCCCACTGGTTGATCAGCGGCGCGGCGCGGCTGGCGTCGTCGCGCAGTCCGCGGCCCTTGGCGTAGGCCGCTTTGGCGAACTGGTCCGCGCCCAGGGTTTCGCCCACGGCGCCGGCCAGCGTGCTGAGCTGCGAGCCCGCACCGAACCCGCCGCTGCGAATGCCGCGCACGAACGAGTTGTCGCCCGCGTACGGGTCGGCCGGCGGCTGAGTGCCGGGCGGTTGGAGCTTGGCTTCGAGTGCGTCGAGTGTGTCGATGGGGTTCATTGGCGAATCGTCCGCTTGAGGATGTCGAAGCTCTTGTCTTGCACGCCCGTACCGGTCGGGATCACGCCGCCGTCACGGATGTTGACCATCCGCTTCGGGGCCACAGAGCCGTTGGCAGTGACGAAGTCGTCCTGGAACAGGCCCTTCTTCTCGCCGACGATGTTGTAGTCCGCCGGGTTGTCGCTATGCACGTAGGTCGGCTTGAACGGATTCAGCGCCGAGTGGCCCAACTCGATCTTGCTCTGCAGTTCGAGTTGCTTGAGCAGTTGCTGCAACCGGGTCGGGTCAATCGCATTCGCGCCGCCGGTCTGCAGCTGCTCCACCGCGTCCAGCGCAGCACGTTGCTCGGGTGAGCCGGGCGGGAGCTGCTGAGCGATCTGCTGAGCGCGCTGCACTTGCGAGTCGAGGTAGGCGTTCACGCCGCGTGTGGCCAGCGCGACCTTGTTCGCATCCGGCTTGCCGTCTTCGCCCGGGTACATCGTTTCGAGTTTGGACTTGAACTGCGCCGCGTTCGAATCCCGCTGTGTCAGCCGCTGCTTGGCCACGTCCAGACCGAACTTCTCCACGTCGAGCTGGTAAGCGCGGTCCTTCTGCATCTGCTCCATGCGAGCGATGGCGCGCGTGGTCTGCGAGCTGAGCTGCTTGCCGAACATGTCCAGGTCCTGGCCGCGCAGGGTTGTGCCCTGCGTCATGCGGGCGCGGGCCATGTCGCCGCCTTCGCGCATGCTGGCGATCGTGCCGGCGCTGTTGCCTTCGGCTTGGTCGAGCAGCGGCTGCATGGCGGCGATAGCCTGACGCACGACGGCTGTGCCGCCGTACTTGGCCTGGTTCGTGGCCATGTCCAGGATCTTGGCGCGCAGCATCTGGGCCTGGCCCGGGTTCGCGCCGGCCGGGCCTTGGAGCTGCGGCTGGTCGGGAGTGGCTGCGATGTTGTAGTTCCCGTCCGGACCGCTGAGCGCACCGGCCGTGAACGCAGAGCCCGGCGAGCCAGGAGCACCGCCGATTGCGTTCGTGCTGTAGCCGGTCGTCATCGGCTGGCCCAGGTCCGTGTACAGCGGGTTCTTGCCGGGTGCGTCGATCCGGTACGCGCCGGGCACGCCCTCGACCTCGGAGCCGAAACCGCCAGGCACAGCCGCGGCGCCGGAGATCTCGGGGCTGCGCGGCTGCATCGGACCGACCGTGGGCTGGTGCATAGCGCTGGGCATCGGCATCTTGTCCAGGGCGGCGCTGTACATGCTGCGCGGCATGTGTGCGTTCTCGCCCAGCGGGTTCGTCTGCGGCAGGCCGTTGGCCAGGGTCTTGTCGTCTTGGTGGTTCTGATATGACCGCACACCGCTACGGATTCCGCGCCCGACCAACCACGCGCCGCCGAGCGCAGCCGTGACCGGCCCGCCCAGCGCCATCGCGCCGCCGGCTGCGAGGTCAGCGCCGCTACCTGCGGCGCCGACCCAATCCCCCCGCTTCAGCGCCGCGCCGGTCTCGTAGGCGCCGAGACCCGCACCAACAACGCCGGCCGCACCGGTAACTGCCTGGCCCACCGGGCTGCGCAGCACGTCCGCCGCAGCCTGCCCGACCTGGCGCACCGTCGCGCCGGCCTTTAGGCCTTTGCCGTACGCGCCCGTATGCTCGGTCGCTTCCCCGACCGGGATCATCGAAGCGCCCGGGCTCGGGCGGCCGATCGGGTCGGCCCAGTTCGCCGGCCCGCCCGAGGTCGGCGGGGCCTGGCCCGTAATGGGGCCAGTCCACGAAGCGGTGCGCGGCGAGACGGAAGCCTGCGGCGTGCCGAGAGGCGGGCGCTGAGCGCGTAGGAACTCGGCGGGGTCGGCGGCCGTGGCGGTACCGACGGGTGCGGCCGGGACCGGCGGCGGGCGCATGGGCGGCGGGCCTTCAATAGCCTGGCCGGTGGGCACGCGTGGGAACTCCATCGCTTCGCCGACCGGGATCATGGGCGAGGCGTTGCCCACCGGAATGCGCGGATCGGGCACCACGTTGCGCAGCACCGGAGTGCGCAGGGTCTGGGGCCGGGAACGAGGCGGCGGCGGCTTCATGCCGGGCACTTCGTCGGTCAGGATGGGCGGGTCGGGGTAGCGTAGAGTCGCCATGTCGTTTCTCCTGATCAGGCCGTGCCAGTCACGTCGCGCGACTCGCCGTAGCCGAAGTTCGTGTGAACGCCGTTGAGGGCCGCGGCCGCCATCGTCGCCATCATGCGGGCGGTCTCGATGGTGAGATCTGCCTGCCGCGAGTGTAGCGTCGTGGTCGTGCCGTAGGCCGTCTTGGAGGCGTCCAGGCTGAGGCCACCCTTGCCCAGTTCCAGGCGGGTCTTGGTATCCAGCAGGCCGACCTGAGCGCCGTAGTAGCTGGCCGCCGCCTGCACTGCTTTCGCCCGCGCCTCGGGCTCGATCGAGGCGAGCTGCACGCCGGTCTGCGGGCCGAGGGCCAGCAGGCGCACGTAGTCGCCGGTGAGCTGCACGGCGCTGTTGTGCAGCGTGATGTTGGTCGTGACGGCGAACTTGAGGAGGTCGAGCTCCGCGTCCCAGGTCTTGATGGCACGTTCGCGGGACGAGTCGCCGATCTTGGCCATCGTGTCGCGCTGGATCTGCGCCGCCTGGTGCGCAGCGGCCCCGGGCGGCATGGGGTAGCGCCGGTTGCTGAACGTGGCGAGCAAGTCGGTCGTGGCCTGCAGCGCAGCGAGCTGCAACCGGTCGACGTCGCGCTGCCAGATCGCCCGCTCGACGGTCACGTTCACGCCCGCGCCACCGTTCGCGATCTGGTTGTCCAACCATGCCTGCGTGGAGATTAGGTCGTTCGTCGGGAAGTGCGCAGCCAGGAACGTAGTGAAGTAGCCGGCCAGTCGCGCTTCCAGTGCTTGGGCCACGCCATCGTACGTGGTGCGCACGTCGGCGGTCGAGGTCGTCAGCGCAGTGAGGGTCTCGTCCACACGATCGGCGATCGGCGTCGCCGATGGGTCGGTCATGGTGTACGTCACGGCGCCCTGCGGGGTCAGCGCCGCGCCGGCTGCGTTCGCCGTGCTCGTGGCGTTCATCTGCGCCAGGGTGGCGGCGCTCCATGCGTTGTCATAGATCTGTTGAAGGTCGTATGCCATGTCAGATTCTCCGGTGCATGACGTCGTTCGTCAGGAATTCGGCGCTCGACATCGTGAAGTCGCAGCCGTCTGTATTGAAGATTTCGAACGTGAAGTATCGCGCTTCGAGCCCGCGCCCCACGTCGAAGCGTTGCGTGGTGAGCGCCTCGTCGAAGTCTCTGGCCGGGTAGAGGAACTCTTCGCCGTTCGCCGTGATCTTCAGCGTCATCGGCGCGGTCGACGACAGATCCGCGTAGGCTTTGATCATCCGCTGGATGTGGTTGGAGCCGAGGTCCGTCTTGCCGAACGACACCGACGCCTGGATTGGCGTGCCGTTGTCGTCGTCGCCGTCCAGCACGTAGATGCCGTCACTCTTGCATCCGAGGTACGCGGTGTCGATCTTGCCGAAGCTGTTGAAGTCGAATCCCTCGTACATGCTGGTGCTGCCGTCGATCACGTTCACGACCCACGCGAGGCCGCGGTCGTTTTGCTGCGGCAGAGTGCCCAGCATGCGCACGAGCGCGAGGAGCTCCGCGTTCAGTTCCTGCTGCGTGGCCCACGTTGCGGCGAATGCCGGGCTGGCGTTGAGTGCGCCGTCCAGCACGAGCGAGGCGCTCATGGCCGTGGCCGCACCCCAGGTGCTGGTGATCTCGACCACGCTCACCGAATCGGCCGCGATCGTGGCGCCGAAGGTCAGCGCCGTCGAGGTCGTCGGCGGATCGATGTCGTTGTCGGGCTCGGCGGTTCCGCCCGCGATGCCGACGACTGAACCGGACCCACTACGTACGCGGCCGCCCGAGGCCGTGGCAGTCGACGTACCGACCGAAGTCCCGGTCGAGAATCGCGTGACGTTGCTGTAGGCGAGCGCCTCAGAAACCCCGACGACAGCGCCGTCGCCTTGAGCGGTGGGGGCTGAGTCGAGGGTCAGCTCAAAAAAATTCGGGACGAAGTTCTGAGTGCTGCGGGACTGAGTTGTTTCCCTGATGCTGTCCATGAACCCGGTAAACCGGGCGACGGTCGGGTACGTCGGGTTGATCCACGTACCCACCTCAGCGCCGAGTCTGGTCGCCGAAGCGCTCGCAGTGCCGGAGCTGGCGCCGGGCAATACGGTCTCTAGAACTTTGACCCCGTTCACGTGGATCGTATGGGTAGGACGGGCTCCCGGGCTGGCAGTCCAGCGGAAGTGGGTCCATGCAGCACTCGGGACGCTACCGACCGGGAGACTCGCGAAAGACCCCCACAAAGAATCGTTCGTACATAGTACGAACGCGCCGCCGGTAATGATGAGCGCCCAGAACGGACTGCCGAAGTCTGTCACGTTCGAGAGGCGGGACGCGACGACTTGTGTTGTAGTGGAGTTGTCGGGGCGAATCCACGCCTCGACAGTTCGACCGCCCATGTCAGATGCAAGGACCGACTCTATATTCCCGCCGTTCAGGAACCCGAACGAGTCGCCGAGGAACCGAAAAGAATTCACCCCGTTCTTGGCCTGAGCTGTGGATGTCACGACCGTCGTGAAGGCGGGGCTTGTTTCGTCGCGCTCGAACAGCGTGACGACGCGGGATGCGATCGGGTCGAGCGTCTGCACGGGCTGGCCGGCGACGGACGCCCCTAGCCGGCCGACAGCCACCGCGGTGCCGGCAGTTGCTCCACGGTACGCAAAGTCTCCAGCACCGCTCGCGGTGCCGACCGCCGTCGAGGCCCCAGCCCCCTGCGTTGAGGCAGCAGCGGCCGTGTCGAACGCCGCAGTCGGAGCCGTGAAGTTCGCCGTGTACCGGGTAACCGGGGAGTACCGCACGTCGTCCATGAATCCAACAAAGTTGGATGGTGATGGATATACCGTCCCGGCCGGAGGTGACCCGCCGGCGTAATAGCGCGCCACGCCGAGGGACTGCACGCACGGTCCGGCATACGTGATGATCTCCACCCCGTTAAGAAACACCGCATGACGCCCATCTCCGCGTAGCACCCAGGCGACGTGGTGCCAGGTGCCAGCAGTTAGGGTTCCGGCGGGAAGCGAGGTAACCCCTCCGCTCGGGGTCGGCGCAAGGTCGTTGACGTACAACGCCAACTGTGCGCCGGACTGGATGAGCGCCGCAGACGTCGTTGGCACGCCGCCGATATTCGGGATGAAGTTGGCCAGCGAGAAGATCGCGAACACGCCGCTGACACCCGTGGGCCGAATCCATGCTTCGAGCGTTGTTCCGTAGACCGCCGACCCGAGTGCCCAGTCGAACGCGATCCCGAGTTTCATACACACGTAATCGTCCGCAGCACCTGTGAACGCCAGCGAGTTGGCTCCGAACTTGGCCTGAGCTGTTGACGGCTCGACAGTGCTGATCGGAAACCCGGCGTCGAGCCCGCCTACAACGTTTGGTGTAGGGTAGTAATTGGCTGCCGGAGTCGTGCGGATAGGTTCCGTGCCGTTGTACAGCACGGTATCGGTTGCGAAGATGTCAGGCATGGTCTACTTTCAGAGTTCTGGCGGCGGGTAGCTATCGTCGCAGATCCACCGTCCAGAGAATGGGTTCACGGCAGCAGTCTTGCCTTGCTCGTCGCGGAGCCACTCCACAGTGCTGAACCGGTCGAGCTTGCGGATGCCAGAGGCCATCAGCCCGAGCGATGCGTAGGTGTCGTTGGGGCTGTCCCACACGAGCTCCGGCCAGTTGCGGATGCGGTCAGGGTCTCCGAGTTCTGCGGCGCGTGGCGCCCAGGCCCGATTGTCGGCGCTGTCGTACAGCACGGCCTTCTTCGTCCACGTCCTGAAGTTGTCCTTCGACTCGTACAGGTTATATGAACGCGTGGCCACGTCGTACGCCGGCATCAAGATCGTGGTGTCGTCCAACCACTTCGGATCGCCGAACAGCCCGTGCTTCCAGGGCAGTTCCACGATCTCGACGTCGACGAAGTTGCTCGTGAGGGCGACGCGGCCGAGTAGAGCCGTCGTGCTGGTGGTGCCGCGTTCGAGCGCCGCGTAGACGGGCGGCTCGGTGCCGGAATAGGTCGCGAAGAACGCGCCGCGAATTTCTCCGTCAGGGGCTGAGCCGGGCACGTCGGGGAAGAGTCCCTCACCGTATCCAAGCTCGGGGAACGGCAGAGTGACGGTCCGCAGCGTCACGTCCTCCACGATCTCGAGCGGCTGCAGCGTGACACGGTACAGGTGCCATACCTGGCCGATGCCGAAGGTGTACACCAGCACTTGGTTCGCGGAGTGCGGTAGCACTCGCACGAGTTTGGCGAGCGCGGCACAGTAGTAGTTGCCGTCGAGGAACCCTACGAACCCCGCCGGGTATACCAGCTCGCTCGGCCAGTTGAGCATCGAATTCCACGTCGCGCCGTTGTCGGTCGATACTGACCACTCCATCACTGAGTCGCCCGTAGCCGGCGCCGCCCCGGGGCCTTCGAAGCCGTCGAAGTACTTCGCGATCACCGCGAACAACTTCGTGGGGCCGACTCGCGTGATGAACGGCGCCGACCCGTAATGCGCGCCTGTGCGAAACGCGACGGCCGAAGTCTTAATAACTCCGTCGACATCGCGGTACGTGTACATCGGGACTTTCCGCCCGTGTGCGTCGGCGCCGCGCCACCCGAGCCCGATCGTCCATCCGGCCGAGGTCTTCGCGCCGAATGGTGCAGAGTACTGGCCGGTCCGACAGGTTGCAGCATGCGATCCGGTGAAGCCGCCGCCGAACGTGACCGTGGCGGATGCGTCCGAGATCGAATAGACGCTGAACACAGTCGCGAAGCTCGCGCCCGTGGTCGTGGTCTGCAAGGAGTACTGGATCGCGGGGCCTTCCTCCACCTGGTGCGGCTCGCTGGTCCCTTTGCCTCCGATGGCGAACGACGTGCCGCCCGACACGAGCGCCAGGCGCCCGCCAGGCGCACGGTACGGGGCACTGGAGCTGGGCAGCGTGTACGTGGGCTCGCCGCGCGCAGAGAACTTGCCGGACAGCTTGGAGCTGATGACGGGGAACCGTCGGTACTCCTGCGGGAATACGCACGTCGGCGTCCACCAGTCAATCGCGGCCGACCCGATCTCGTTGGTCCACCCGAAGTCTTTCTGCAGATCGCCCCAGCTGATGAAGAACCCTTCGGTCTTCTTCTGGTAGACGTCGATGAAGTCTCCCGACTTCCTGACCTCGGTGTTCCCGGCGAACGTCGTGTGGTGCGACAAGCCGGGAACCTGGGCCTGAGCCCGGCTCTCCCCGAGAGCCGTAGGCCCGTTCCACAGCTTCGGGAAGATCGGGAAGGGCATGCTCAGCTCGAACTGGTCGTGAACCCTACGGTCACCCGGATGATCGAGCCGGAGTCGAAAGTCTTGCTGGTGGCGAACTTGGCCGCGCTGAGCAGCACGCCGCTCGTGGCGCCCTTGCCGCTGGCCGACGAGAGGAATGCGCCGTACACGGTCTTGTTCGAGTTCGAGGTGAACTCGGCTCGGCTCGCGCTGTTGGTGACGGCGCCGCCGGAGATCGTGCCAGGCACGAACGCGACACGGGTCGCTTCGGTGTAGGTCGTGGTCTCGGTGGCGCTGGCCGGGAACGTCGCGGCGGTGTCGCCAGCGACTGGCGTGTAGTTCGCCTCGAACAGTCCGACGTACCACGTGGCGGCCTGCGCACCGCCGGCCAACAGCACGCTGAGCGTGTGGTTCAGGCCCTCGGTCGGCATCAGGTTGTGGACAGTCTCGCTGTCGACCACGACGCCGTCCTGGATGACGTCGATCGTGTAGGTGAAGCCCATGGCGGTGTTGGAGTTCATTGGGTGGTTTCCTTTCGAATGACTTCGGCGTCCATCCAGCTCCGAGCCGACATGATGGAGTCCTGGGGGCCTGACACGGGGGCGACGATCTGCTTGACCCCGTCCTGCTCGCGGAACAGGCCGGCGCCGGATTCGGCCGCGCCGGTCGCGACGCTGCCCTCCTGGAGGTTCTTCACGGTGCCTGCTTGGGTTCCCACGACGATGCCCCTTTCGCTGAGCCAGTAGCAAGAATTGTCGTTCGGGACTGGCCCGCTAGTGCCGCGGATTGCCTTGTAGGGCAGCACCGGGTTGAGTTCGGCAACCGTCGGATCTCCGGCAATCCAGTAGGTCTGATCGGCGCTCACATAGAGCCCGTTCTGACACGGCTCGATCATGGTGATGGGGGCCGGAAACACGATGTAGTTGCGCCCCGGATTGTAGAGGTTCAGCAGGTACGGCTCGGAGAACGACAGCACGGCGCCCAGCGCGCTATACAGGCGCCCGTTGAGGAACGCCAGGATGTCGCCCGCCGGCAGTGGCTGCAGCAGCAGCGCGGCGCAGATGCCGTCCGCGTTGCGCAGCACCGAGCTGTTCGGCTCGGAGCTGTAGGTGCTCAGGCGGGGCACGCCGGTCGACATCTCGAAGGCCGTGGCGTGCAGGGTGACGTTGCCGTCGGCATCGGTCGTCGACCAGGTCGTCGAGGCGCCGGGCGGGCAGTGCGGCTCGATCACGCCGTCGTGGAGCCACAAGAAGTCGACGCCGTTGGACATGAACACGAGGTCGTTCGCCTGCACGTAGCTCATGCGCCGGCCCGAGGCCAGGCCCGTGCGTGCGGTCGTTGCAGTCAGCGCGTCGGTGCTGCCGGCGAGGCGCTTCAGGCTCGTGCCGTCGACGAAGAACTTGTCGGCAGCGCCGGCCCACAGGGAGTGGCAGTCGTTGCCGGAGACCTTGCGCACCGCCCCGCTGCGGCGCCGGACCACGCCCTTGGAGATGTCGACGTTGGCCGCGCTGCGGAGGAACTTACCCTCGACCCCGCGCTTGGAGACGATGGACAGCTCGGTGTCCGGCACCAAGTTGTTCATACCGTATTCGAAGTTGTCGAACTTGAGGGAGCTCATGTCGTGGAAGCCTCAGTTGAGGCGGTCACTGCAGCCGGACGCGCCAAGGATGTGTAGGTCGCCTGAGAGGTACGAGCGACGAGTTCAGGGCGGACGCCGCGAGCAACGTACTCGGAGACCTTGGACGTTGCCGTGTGGCCCGTGCGGAACTTCGTGCGCCCGCCTGGCGCAGCGCTGACTGTACCTGCCCCGGCGATGCTCCCGGTAATCTCATACAACATGCGTGCTGTGCCGATACTCGAGCCGGCGCTGGACGCGGTCGTGCTGGCGACGGAGCGGGCCAGGCCGGTGACTGCAGCGGCAGCGGTGGAGGCTGCATTGCGGGCTGTCGCCGGGATGCCTTGCGCGGAGGCTGTGGCTGTGCCTATGGCGGCACCGGAGCCGACGCGGCCGTTCACGCTGGGCCCGGTGGCGGTACTGGAGCCCGTCGAAGTCCCGGCGCCACCGGTGCCGGCAGAACCCGCACCGAGCGCCACGCTCGTGCCGGCCACGGTGCCTGCGTTGCCTGGCTCGTCGTCGATCGGAGTGAACCCTGCGGGCGGAGCGGACAGGAGGTCGAGCTCGGTGAACCGGGCGACGTAGGTCTGCCCCGAGCCAGAAGTTGCCGAGTGGTCGGCGAACGGGACTTGAGTGCCGGGAAGTAGCGTGCCGTCCGGTGCGCTGGCTCCCGGGCCTCCATCGTTCCATGCGCCGTTGAAGCGGACCCAGTATTCGAGGGCGTCCGCATCGAATGCAAAGCCCCACGTGGAAACTGTGCCGCTTGAGAACCGGACTGGCGGAGCGCCGGCGCCGAGTGCGACGTCGGTCTGCGTGATGCCGACGCCTTTGCTGGACACGGCGGAGGTGCCGATCTCGAAGTACCACTTGCCGGTTGACTTGCCACGTACGCCGCGGATCTCGTCGTATAGCACGGTGGGTGCCAACGTCGCCGTTTTGTCGTCCGGCGAGAGGGTCCACGACGCGTGGGGCCAGCGATTCACTTGGCTCCATCCGCTCGTCTGGGACGAGTTCGCGATGTGTCCTTGCGCGGTACCGGCGCTGGCTGCCACGCCGTCAGCGCGCGGGGTCTTGTCGACTGCGTCTGCGCTGGCGACGCCGACGCCGGCGGCCGAGGCTGCAGCTCCGGCCCGGCTGGCGCCGACGATCGCCCCGCCAGTGGTGCCGGTAGCAGTGCCGTCGCCTTCGGCCGTGGTGGGGCCGGCGCCGCCGTCCGTCTCGAATGCAGCAGTCGGTGGGGCGAATGGGAACGTGTAGCGCGAAGCTGTCGTGAGGCGGACTTCGTCGATGAAGCCGATGTCGCCCCAACTCACGAAGAAGGAATTGCTGTAGTCCCGCGTATCAGAGACCGAGATCACCGATGCGCCGTCGATCGCGACTACGAGTGTGCCCGAGGCCCGCTGAATCGCGACGTGATGGTACACGCCCTCGGTGATCACTCCCGATGAACTCGAGTCGCTCGTGGAGGAGATCAGCTCCTCTGTATTGAAGTCGTAGATCTCGCGGAGCAGCGTCACTGCGCCGACGGTGGTCACCGACAGGACGTGGTCGCTATAGTCTGTCTCCCCGACGTCCTCATCGTTGAAACTGATCAGCCATGGCTGAGTGGTGAGGTCGTCTGGCCGGATCCACCCCTCAATGACGAAGTCGCCCGACATGTCGATACCAGCTGTACTGATGCCGGCATTCGTGAAGTCACTGTTGATGGAGACGAAGTTCTGTGCACATGCTGCGCCGAACTTCTGATTCGTCAGGTTGTCTACCCCGAACCCGATGCCAGGCGCCCCGCCGAGATAGCCGAGATTGACCGTCGTGCCGTCCGTCCCGTCCAGGTGGGACAGGATCGCGACGGATGACCAAAGGGCGTCGGCCACGGGCTACCTTCTCAGAGCCACACGCGCGCAGGCGTGGCCGGGAGCACGGGGTGCCCGTCCGCATCCACCACGAATCAGCGCCCCCAGGTCAGCCTCGGGCACGCCGGCCTGCGTGGCTGCTGCGCGCAGATCCACCTCGGTGCGCTGGTTCGCGTGCCAGTAGCCGGGGGCGCCTTCGATCTCGCCAATCTCGTCCCAGGCGCTGCCCTGCGCGCCGCTCACGGCGCCTGTCTCGGCGTCGATCTGTAGCACACCTAGGGCCACGCCCAGCGCGATCAGTTGGGCGCAGTCTTGCTGCGTGCAGCGAAGTGCGTAATCAGTCATCGTGAAAGCTCCGTGATGAAGTCGGCCGGTAGGGCTTGGCGGTAGTAGTCGATGTGGCGGATGTGACCGTTGAGAACAGAAGCACCCGTCGCCGTACAGCCCAGGGACACCCGGTTGATACCCGTGGGTGGCGTGTTGTTGTTCGAGGCGCTGCCGAAGGCCGTACCACCACTGGCCGATTGGTAGTACCCAGGCCGGTAGCTAAGCACAGAGCGCCACGGCACATTGACAGGCCACGAGGCACCCCCCGTGTTGTCATAGAAGGGGCTGGCGTTGAGGATGGTGTGCTGAACGCCTGCGCTGGGCGCCAAGAGGATCGACACGCGGTTGGCACCTGAGTCATCGAACTGGATAACCCGGGCCGTCTGCGTGATGTTCGAGCGGATGCTTTCCTGAACGATCGTGCCTTCGTTCTGGTTGTAGCCCAGGGCTGTGAAGGTGGCACCAGAGATCGTGGCGACCTCGCCCGCACGAGTGGCTGCAGCGCCTGACGTGGGAATGATGGACGTTGGGAAGGCACCGGCTTCTACTTGGCAGTGGTCAAGAACCAAAGTGTTGGCAGCGCTGCCCACATACACCGGCGAACGGGTTGCGGTGTCACTGTTTATGAACGTCGCAAGAACCCCATTGTCCGTTGCAGTGGAGGTCGCGGCCAGCGTTATCCAACAGTGATAGAAGCCATTGCCGGAGGGGCGTATCCCTGACGATGTTAGGCCCGCAGACGCCAGAACCGACCCCGCGCCTGTGAGTGAGAAATTAGCGTATTGCGCAGTGCCAAACACCCCGCCCGCGCCGCTGAGCTGCACACGAGAAGTCCCGACAGGTTTTACCAGCGCTGACAGCGTGTATGTGGTGCCGCTGGTAAAACTAACGGTCGGAGCAACTGAAACCTGCTGCGAGGAAGCTGTGTTTTCTGCAACTAGGTACGCCGCACTTGCGACGCCATCCGAGCCGAGAGCGCTGTAAGCACCTGTGGCAGCGCCTGCAGTGCCCCACGCTGAACGCGAGACTGCGACAAGATTCGTCCGCGCCTCTTCGATCAGCAACCCCTTGCGCGCCAGCGTCACCGGGTCGTAGTCAAATCGCGGCGCGTTCGTAGTTTCCGTCACCAGCACACCGGCCGCGTTGATGCGTGTACCGCTGCTGGCCCGGGTGAAGGTCACGCGGCTGTCGAGCACACCGTCGAGGAAGTGCAAGCTGAAGTCGGGGTTGATGCGCCGGGGCGATGGGTTCTCGGTTGCGCTAGTGATGCGGCGCAGGGTTTGCGGGTCGAGTGCGACGGGGTAGTAGTCGACAGCACGTAGGTGGCCGTTGATCTGCGATCCGCCGTTGTTATTGCCGACGCTGAACCTGACTGCGCTAGTCGCAGGCGATGCCATGCGGGCGGCGGCAGCCGACGCTACAACACCATTCTTTGCCGAGCTAGAAACTGACACCGTGTCGTAGGTTCCAGCGATAACACACCGCGCACCTTGGCCGGACACCCCGCCGCCTACGTTTACAAGCGACCAGCCGGCGCCGAACCCAGAGCCGAACCCTGTCCAGATGTTTCCCGTGCTGCGCTGGAAGACGATACGGTTCGTGTTCGAACCATCGTCGAATGCGGCGGGGCGGAGATCAGCCCCGTCCGGACCAAGTAGCCAGTCGATAACCACCGAGCCCTGCGATGGGTTGAACCACGGCCAAGGGCGATTTATTACGAATGCCGACTCAGTAACGCGTGTCGCTGCCGCCCCGGATGTCGGGATGATGGACGTGGGGAAGGCGCCTGCTTCGACTTGGCAGTGGTGTGCGATAAGAGTAAGCCCAGCACCGGCGTAGGAGGGTAGGCGAGTGGCTGTGTCGCTGTTGATGAAGGCCAATGCCGCGGCGGTAGCGCTCGCGGCGGCGGTGGACGTGGCAACCAGCCAGACCAAGTAGAAGCCATTTCCGTAGGGGCGGATTCCCGACGACGTTATCGTCCCACCACTGGCAAGTACAGAACCCGCTCCGGTTAGTCCGAAGTTGGCGTAGGTACCGCCGCTGAATGTGGCTCCTGCTACGGTTAGCTGGCAGCGCGTGGCAGTTCCAGGCTTCACCAGCACTGCCACGGTATAAGCCGTGGCAGTAGCGAACGAGGTGGTGCTAGCGTTGACCTGCTGGGTCGCAGTGGCACCACCTTCTGTCAGCGTGAACGCAGCGTTAGCGGTCCCGTCGACACCTGCTGCATTCTGCGTGGCAGTGGCGTTGCCACCAGTGACCCAGCTCGCGGACGTTGGGTTGATATTCGTCCGCGCCTCTTCGATCAGCAGACCACGCAGCGTGAGCGTGATCGGGTCGTAGTCAAACCGCGGCGCGTTGCTCGCCGCCGTCTGCATGATGCCCGTGCTGTCGATGTACGTAGCGCCCGATGCCCGCGTGAACGTGAGGCGCGGGTCGAGCACACCTCGCGTGAAGTCCAGCGAGAAGGACGGGGCCGCTTTGATCGCGCGGCCCATGCGACTGCGCGCATTGCGGCTCATGGTTCAGTCCTGTGTGATTTCGGCGGTGAGCGTGAACACCTCGGCCGAGATAGGTGTGTAGGCCGCACGTGCTTCGAGCAGGGCGAACAGGCTTTGGCCACTGGCGAGGGACACAATGGTGTCGCTCATGGCAAGCGAGCTGAAGCCAGCAGCACCGTCCGTGAATGCTTGGTCGATCACGATGTCCACGTAGCCCAGGTAGTTCGCCACACCCGTCATGCTGATGGCAGCGTTGTCGCCTGACGCACTCGTGGGGCTGGCCTTGAACATGTGCGCGCGGAAGACGGCGTTGGTCACGCTCGTGCCACTCTTGTGCAGCTTCAAGCGGTGAACCATGAAGGTGCCAGCAGCGATGCGCGCGGCGGTGAGCGTGAGTGGCGTGACGCTGCCGGCCGTGGTGCTGTTGGCCACGGTATCGCCCGATGCGTAGGCGGTCGTGTCGGCCGGGCGCGTGAAGTTGGCCGATGGGTTGACGCTCACGTTGGCCGTGATGTAGACCGCATCGGTGGCTGGCGTAGTGCTCACGCTGCCCGAGCTGGCCTTGGCGCCCAGGGTGGGCAGGCGTGCCAGCAGGCTGGTCCAGTTCTGCATGCCACGCTTGAGGAACGCGAGCACCGAGAAGCTGCCCGTGTCACTCGAAGCCGCGGCGTCCGCCACCGCGCCCAGCGCGTTGGTGATGGCCGTCGTGCTACCGCCGGCCAGCTCGAGGTTGGCAAAGCCTGGCGCCGCGATGTCCGCACCGGTTGTCTGGTTGCGCCACAGGACGCTCACAGTGCTCGGCGTCGCGGTGACGTCGAGTACCTGGGATTGCGTGATCAGGTCGCCGATGCTGACGCCGGTGGCGGTGTTGATGGCGCGGTAGGTCTCGACGACCAGCTCGCGGTCGATGGTCGTACCGCCGCTGCCACCACCGCCTGCGTTGTACGGCAGGCCCGTGGTGGCGTCGATGAGGACAACGCCGTCAATGACGCGCCCGTTGATGACGACGTTCTGGGTCATGGCTTAGTCCTCGGTGATCGTGGTCGTGGTCTTCAGCAGCGGGGTCACGCCGGTGCTGACGCTCAGGCTCGGTGACACGGTGCCGCTGTACAGCAGCACGCCTGCGCCCGAGCTGGCCGTGCCGATGCCCATGTGCGTGATCGTGTTCGTGCCGCCCGTGGCTTCAGGGAACGTGATCGCGGCCGCCGGGCTCACCGAGTTGCCGGTGACGACCCAGCCGCCGCTGGTGCGGGCCACGGCCACGCGGGCATAGCTGGTGTACGTCGCCTCGCTCGTGGTCTGCGAGCCGGCTTCGCCCGGGTCGGCCGTGTGCAGGCTCACATACAGGTTCGTGAGTGGGGAGCTCGCAGCGTTGTCGGCGAGGTTGGCGATCGGCGTCGCGTTGAACAGCAGCGCCAGGATCGAGGTTTCGTAGGAGTTGGACTTGCTCATGATGTGACTTCTTTCGAGAGGGTGATGGTGCCAGAGAGGATCCGGGTCACTCGACCCGTCGAGGAGACCAGTTCCAAGTCATACACGCCCTTGGTCCAGGTGAATGCCGCGGTGACCGCTGCGGCGAGGGTCAAGGTGATTGTAAATGCCGCCGTATCGAGAATGATCTCGCTGTCCGTGCTCGTGAGCGCGACGAGCTCAGTGCCGCCGACCCGATCCCGTACGGTCATGCGCGCCGTGTAGCCCGTCAAGTCCTGCGGGGTGTAGTAGGCCAGGTACCCGCCGCTCTTGTAGGCCTTGAACAGCGCGGCGCTGACCTCGTTGAACTCGATCGTGTTCGCGTCGATGACCGTGGCCGCACGGAACTCTTCGTCCGTCGGCGGGGCGCTTTCGGCGTTGAGTTCGGTCATGCCGACAACGTCGACCACCGCCACGCGCCAGCCGTTCGGGATTGCGTGGCCGGTGGCCGTGATGCCGATCGGCGCCGTCTTGGTCATCGCGCTGATGGGCTTGTACTTCAGCGGCGGGGTCTCCCACCGCACGACGGTCTCGAACGTCTCGCCCTGCTCGATCACCAGGTTCGCTTTTGTCGTCATCACAGGCCCCCGTACTGCACGGCCTGCGGCACGTGGTTGGCGTTCTCGGAATCGGTCTTGGCAGTCTTGGCCTCGGCCCGGAACTGGGCCATGGCGCGATCGCTGCGGCCCTTGTCGTAGGTGTCGGGGTCGTCCTTGAGGAATGCCCGCTGCATCATCCCGTACACCAGGAACTCGGTCTGCTCGTCGCGGATCTCGAAGGCGTCGGACGCTGCCGTCACTTCTTCGAGCGGGTAGCGGCGGATGACGAGCTTCAGCGGCGTGTCGGCTACCGGTGTGTCGATGATGCGGAGCGTGCCCTCGCCTTCGCCGAAGATCAGCGTGCGGACCTGGCCCAGGCGCGAGACCGAGGTGTTAAGGCCTTCGGGCGACATCGGGTTCACGACCCGGATCGGCAGACCGTTTACCGTGTCCCGAGCGCTCAGTACGCGGATGATCTTCGGGTCCAGCTGGAACGTGTCGAGATTGGCCGGCAGCGTGATCGCTGCGAGCGACGACGTCGAGTCACGCAGGCCGCCGATCAGGCGCACCCACTCGAAGTACGCCAGGTTCATGTAGAGCAGCGCCTCGGCGTCGGTCCACAGGTACGGCTTCTTCGTGTCGTGCACCTGGGTGCGCCAGTACGAGAGGAGTGCTTTGGGCGTCATTCCAATACTTTCGCTTTGGGCTCGGTGTCCTTCTTCAAGAACAATGCGCCGCCATGAGCCCCGGCGATAACGCCGAGGGCGACGGCGAGTTCCTGGAGATTGATCGTTACTCCGTGCCACCAGTTCATGGCCGCGGCGCCAGCCACTGCGATAAAACTCGCCGACCACGACACGCGACCGAGGTCGAGAGTCTCGTTGTCGGCCCCGGTGTGGAGTGCCTGCAGTGCTTCGCGGATCATCACAACTCCAAGTTAGGTGGGCTCGGTTGCTAGGAGCCGCCGCCGAGCCCGGTGGGAGGTTGGATTACGGCATCCCTACCGCAGACGGCGACACCTCCCACTGGTCGCGGATCCGTCTTTCAGGTTGGCCGGCTGTCTTCGAGCAGGCCGAAATCGCTACGCGCGCCCGCCTGGCGAAGGCGCCTGACCTCCGCATGAAGGTGGCGCACAGTATTGTGAAGTTCGAGATTCTCGCCGCGCAGGTTGATCACCTCCACCTGCAGCGAGTTCAGGCAGACGGCGAGCTTGGAGTTCTGCTCCGCCATCCGCACGAGTTCATCACGCAGGCTGTTGATCACGTCGACCTGGGCACTTGTCTGGGTCGTGTCCTTGCGCGTGTCGCTGAAGCGTTTGATGGCCTGCTGCAGGCCGAGCACGATGGTGGCGGCCACACCTGACGCCGCCGCGATCATCTCGGTCAAACTGAGGCCGGGTTCTGGCGGAGGAGTCATCGCGGTACTGCTCATGATGTTGCTCAGTCCCCGCCCTTGCGGAGGTCCGCCCAGGCCAGGTCACGTTCGCGGTTCGAAACTGTCCATCCGAGGATGTTGGACAGGGCCTTGGTGTGTGGGGCGCCGCCGGCAGTGAACTGCTCGCGGATGTTGCCCTTCACGACTTGCTCGAGCGCGGCCTGCAGCATGAGCTTGCGTTCGGCCGGATCTTGGGGCTCGGCGCCGACTTTGGCCTCGGGCTCGGGGAGTTCTTCCTCAGGCACTGCGCCGGCGGCCTGCACGTCTTCGTAGCAGACGGGCGGCACGTACGTCGGCACGCCTTTCTTGAACTCGATGCTGTGGCCGTGCGGTGTGACGATGGTGCGGTCTCGAGCCAGGGTGAATTTCATGGGATGCTCCGTTGGATGAAGAAAGGGGCGGGCCGCCTTCGCGACTCGCCCCTCAGGGACTCAGGGCCTGACCCAGGGACGGGGATCAGGACGTCTGAACTTCGCTGGCACGGCCGTCGATCGTGTACATGACACGCAAGCGGGCCTTGCCGGCCGTGGCGTTGGCCACCGTGTAGGCAATCGTGGCACGCAGGTTCTGGCCGCTGTTCGCCAGGAGCGGCGACGTGATGGTCAGAGCGGTGCGGGCCGCGGTCTTCAGGTCGACGGCGTTCAGCAGCGCGGTCGTGGTGCCGGCGATGCCCAGGCTGACCGTGGCGGCGGTCGAGCCGGCGTAGGCCGTCTCGACGATCAGTTCACCGCCGGTGATCACAGCGCCGGGCGGCAACGGGATCGCATCGAACACGATCGTCGCGGCCGCGGCGCCGGTGAGCAGCGTCTCGCTGGGGTCGGTCGACAGAGCGACGGTGGAGCCCAGGGTCTTCTTGGCGCCGTCCGCCGAGTCGACGACCCAGTTGTTCCAGTTGAACGCGAACTCGGCGATGAGCGGGTATTGCGCAGTGCGCGAGGCGAGGAGTTTCATGGTGCTTTCCTTTCAGTGCTCGGGCTGCGACTTACTGGGCCACGTAGCAGGAGACCACGCCGAAGTCTTCGACGCTGCCCGACTCGTAGATGTTGCCGAACTTCGGCTTCAGGAAGCCGAGGATCTTGCCGACCGAGACAGCCTGTTGGTTGTCGTAGTCGAAGCCCTTCTCGACCCACTCCGGGGCGCCGATGTCGGCCATGCCGAGTGCCTGGGCGCCACAGAACAGGATCTGGCAACCGTCCACCGTGCCCGAACCGCCCCACTTGCTGCCGCTGGCCGCGCCGCGCGTGTTGTACACGTGGCGGAACTCGTGCAGGTAGATGCCGTCGATCTTGACCGAGGTGCCGGTGAACAGGTTGTTCTCGTCACCGCGCTCCTTCGAGTGGCGCAGGTTCAGCATGTAGTTGCTGTCCATCTTCAGCTTGGCCATGGCCGTCGGGCTGAGGAAGGCGTGGTACGTTTCCTCGCCGCCGGCTTCCTTGACGCCGCGGATGTAGCGTTCCTTGGCGTAGGCCTTGAGCTGCACGAACGTCTCCCACATCGGGAGGTCCGTGGCGGCCACAGACGAGGTCGCGGCGCTGCTGACCAGGGTCTTGGTGGCGCTCGTGCCGTCCCAGCGCAGACGCCGGTTGGCGGTCGGCGCGGCGACGTCACCGGCGAATTCGAGGAAGCCCAGGTCTGAGCCGACGCGAGCCGCACCGGTGTTCTTCTGGGTGTAGGCGACGCCCGACATGGTCAGGAACGCGAGCTGGTCGATGCGGTCGGCGAGCCAGTAGGCCAGCGCGTCCTTCGAATTGCCGCGGAATTCGACGACCGACTTCTGGTCGGCCATGCGGCCTTCGTGACGGTTCGCGTTGCGCAGCTGGTCGATGCGGATGACCTGGTCGAAGGTCTGCATCGCTTCTTCGTTGCCTTCCAGGGTGCGGTCACCAGCGACGCCGTCACCGGTCAGGTCCGCCAGCAGCGTGATCACTGCGCGGGCACCCTTCTCGGACTTCTTCAGCTCGGTGATGTGCTGCACCAGGGAGTTCGGGCCTTTGCCCAGGAACTTGTTGACGAAGCTCATGTTGCGAGCTTGACGCCACAAATCCATCGACCATACGGTCTTTTGTTCGTTGGTCAGCAGACCGAAGTTGGTGGTCGTCATTACGACGCTCCTTCAAGTTGGGTGAGTTCGCAGCTAGAGCTGCCCGATGTTCACTTACTGAGTATCGTCTCAGCCAACGAGGGGTGGAAGTTGCTGTCGGGAACTTGCCTTAACCGATGCGCGAAGTCTACACCAGAAAACAAACTCATTTCAACGCTTCAGCGCTCGGATACTTTCGACGGGTTCGCCACGTCGAGTTCTCCGCGATCCGTGTAGCCCTCGTAGTAGGCCGCCTGCAAGTCCGAGTCGTCGAACTGCCGGCGGCCGCCCGTGATGCCGATCGCCAGCACACTGCCGAGTAGCCCGAGTACCAGGCCAATGAAGAACAGGATGTAGCCAGGTAGATCGGGCATGGTGGTCAGTGCGCTGTGGATGGGTTAAACGAACTCGTCCCCGCGCATCTTGGCCAGGGTGGCGTCGTCCAGCTTGGCGAACTCCTCCTGGCTCATGCGGATCACGGCCTTCGCGTCCAGCTTGCCGCCCAGCTTGTCGCTGTCCTGGCCCACGCGCGCGGTGCTGGGCGGTGTGCGCTCGGCGTCGGCCACGTTGCGCTTGACGGCGGCGGCCTTGCGGTCCTCGGCCAGCTTCCTGGCCACCTCGTCGGCGTCCGGCCGGGCCTTGGTGTCCACGGCCTTCTCCTGGGTCTTGGTGACCGGCTTCAGGAGCGCCTTCACGGCCTTCTGCAGCGCGTCCGCCCGGGTGATGCCGCCGCGGGCTACGAAGCCCTGCATCATGGCCGTCACCTGGTCGCTGACTTCTTCGTCGAAGTCCGCGTGGTTCTGGTCCAGTGCCGGGTACGCGGCTTCGAGCCGGTCCACCGTGGCGTCGTAGCGGGCGCGCTCGTAGGCCCGCGCCTCGGCGGCCTGGGTCTCGAACTGCACGCGCGTGTTGTTGATCGTGCGCTCGGCGACGCGAATCTCGGCCATGAGGCGGGCCGCTTCTTTCGTCTCACCGTCGACCAGGGCCTTCGTGTACGCGGCCTCGAGGTCCACGACCTTGGTTTCGAGCTTGGTGAGCTGCTCGTTCGTGTTGGCGATCTGCGTCGCGCCGCGTGCGGCGGCGAGCTGCGCCTCCACCTGGGCGCGTTGCTCGCGCTCCTTGGCCAGGATCTGTTCGTGCCGGGCCAGCGGGATACGGGCGTTGCCCTTGGCCTTGGCCTTGGCTTCAGCGGCTTCGCGCTCGGCCTTCTCTTCCGGCGTTTCTTCGGTCTCGTCGTCGACCTTGTCGGTCTTGGTCTCGTCGACCTCGGTCTTGGCGCCTGACTTGTCGTCTTCGTCCGTGGTCGGCACGAAGTTGTCGCCACGGTCAGCGCTGCCGCCTTCGGGGTCCGTGGCGTGCAGCTGGAAGATGCCCAGCATGCTGAGGAGCTTGGCGAGTAGGGAGTTGGGGTTCATGGATGCGGCTCCTGGGTCAGATGGCGGCGAGCTTGGACTTCAGTTCGTAACCCATCAGCGGCCAGATCTTGGCGACCGCGTTCTCGCGGGCGATCTTGCGGCCGATCTCGGCGTTGAAGTTCTCGGGGCTGGCGCAGGCGCTCTCGCCGGTGACGGTGAACCCGTTCTTCAGCACCAGCACGCAGAAGGTGAGGAGGTCGAGCGAATTGATGCCGCGCGCCGGCTCACCGAACGGCCCCTCCTCGTCCGGGCCGTGCAGGTAGACGGCCTGGGCGGCGGTGAAGTAGTGTTCGATGGCGATGTTCGCCTTGAGGTCGGCCGGCGTGATGCGCGGCGCGACGTTGGCGCCGGCGTGGATGATGGCTTGTTCGATGGCGTTGTCGCCGTTCGCGGGGCTGGGGGTACGGATCATGGGATGTGCTCCTTGGGTGGTTGATCAGGCTTGCAGCAGGGTGATGGGGAAGTCCGCCGCTTCCTGTGCGAGGGCCGCGATACGGCGGTCCAGGACCGAACTGTATCGCGAGAGGAAGTGCTTGCGTTTCACCAGGCGGACGATCTCCGCCCCGTCCAGCGCCAGAGGCTGCGCATAGGTGAGCAGGTGCTCGTGCCGGGCGATCTTGTCGCACAGCGCAGCCTGCTCAGCCACTGCGCGCTCGTGCGCGGGAGCGAGGCGGGCCATGTCTCAGGGCTTGGGCGGCGGGGCCAGTTCCACGAACGCGGCGATGCGCCGGCCGAGGACCTCGCTGTACTTGCTCATGTGGAACCGCTGCTCGATCAGACGGGTCTGCTCGGCGCCGTCCAGGGTGAGGAACGTGGTACCGGCCTTGATGAAGCCGTCGAGCGAGTCGTGCTTGGCGTCGAGGTCGGCCTTCTCGTCGACGACGCGTTGCTGGAATGGGGCGAGGTTCATTTCTGCGTAGCTCCTGTACGTGGGGTTTCGGGCTGTGTCTTCGGCGTGCGTGCCATCATGGCCCGTTGCATGGCGGCGTCCTGGTCAGCCCGGCGTTCGTCGGCCTGGGCCTTGCGTTCTTCGATCTGGGCCTTGTGGTCCAGCTGCATCTCGTCGAGCTGCATCTTGTGGTGGGCCTTCATCGTTTCGATCTGAATGTTAGCCTGAGTTTCCTCGCGCTTGGCCTCCACGCCGTTGTCTTCCGGCGGCGTGATGGCTTCCTTGCGGGCGAGTTCTTCGTGCTGCGCGGCCTTGGCCTGCTTGAGCGGCACTTCGGCGCGCTTGGCTTCGGCTTCGGCCTCGGTCTTGTCGGCTTCGGCGGCCGCCAGGCGCTGCGCTGTCTGCTTCGCCTGCTGCGCTTCCGGCGTGTTGGCTGCGTCAGCAAGCTGCTTGACGATCGCGCGCTTGCCCTGCAGCCGGCTGGCTTCGATCAGCACACTGTCGGGCAGCTCGACGCCGAGCTCGCGCAGCGACACAGCCTGCTCGAACTGGCTGTCTTCCAGGGTCTCGCGCTGCGGCACCGAGCTGGTGACCACGTCGTACTCGCCCAGCGTCAGGTCGTTGGCGATCGTGCCTTCGGGCGTGGGCTGGTTGATAGCTACCTGCTCCGTCTCGCCGGACATCTTGTCCTTCGTGATCGTCAGCAGCCGCGGCTCGGTGTAGTACTTCTGCACCAGGCACAGCACCACACGGGCCAGGATCGAGTCGCTGCGGATCAGGCTGTCCATCGGCTTGACGTTGTTCGTCGCGCCGGCCTGGCGCTTCGCCTGGATCGCCTTGGCGGCCACGTCGGCGCGGTCCTGACCCTGCATGGAGTCGCTGACGCCCGAGATGGTCTTGATGTGCTCCTCGGCCTTGTAGCTGACTCGGTCCAGGCCCTGCGGCACCTGATTCGGCTGAATCTTGACGATGTCCTTGTCCGGATCGCCGTTCACCTCGATCACGAGCCCGGACTCGGCGCCGCGCTGCTCGAACTCTTCCTTGGTCATGTTCACCAAGGCGCCGGCCTTCACCTTCCAGCCGCTGTTGGCCGTCGTGTTCACGACGTGCAGCTCCTGGCTGCTCACCTTGTTCAGCAGCTCCTGCGGGCCGATCAAGTTCTCCACCAGGCCGATCGTCGTGCCGCGGCGGAAGAACGGGAAGTACGGCACCACGGTGAAGTGCGGGTACGGGCTCCAATCGTCGTGCAGTTTCACGTTGTCGGCGATCACGCTCCAACGGATCCGCTTCACGAGCTTCGTGGTGACTTCGAAGCCGAACTGCTTCACGTACATCGCGATCTTGTTGCGGTCGAAGTCCTCGGGGATCGGCCGCATGTCGCCCGTCTGAGGTAGCACGAAGTGCTTCTGGCGATCCAGCTGCTTGTGCTGGCGCTCGATGATGCGGATGTTGCGCTGCACGGCGCTCTCATCCCACACGCCGTTGTACATCGGGTTGAACCGGTCGCCGAACCGGTCCCGGTGGCTCTGGATGGAGTCGTAGCCGTACGGGAAGAAGCTCTGCTCGCGGTTGCGCAGCATCTCCGCGTCTTCCTTGTTGTACAGGATCGCGATGTCGTCGGCCGTCACCCACTTCGTGATGAACAGGTCGTTCCAACTGTCGGGGTCGTACTCCTCGGCATCCGGGTCGACGATCACGTTCTTGGGGTTGAGGTTGATGATCTTCACCTCCCCCTGCATGGAGTCGTCGAAGTTCACTCGCACGTCGAGGAAGCCGCGGCTCGTGATGCAGCCGTCGGCGAACATGTCGCTGCGCAGCCAGTCCAGGTGGTTGTTGTCGCTGATCTGCTTGAACACCTTGTTCAAGGCGTCCGCGGTCTCGGCCGAGGCATCGGAGCGCGGCCGGAAGCTGATCTCGCTGCGGTTGTAGATCTGCTCGCCCATGACGTTGGCCATGGTGCTCAGGATCTTGTTGATCGTGAGCGCAGGCCGGCGCTGCATGCGCAGGACTGCCTTCTCGGTCTTGTCCCACTGATCGCCAGCGAAGAAGCGCTCGCAGATGTCGGCCTTCTCGACGAAGTCTGCATGACCGTTGTCCCGGCACCAGGCGTACCGGTTCCAGATCTTCATCGCGAAGTGGGTATCAATCGGCATGACGATTTCCTTTGCGGCCGGCGGCCCACGAGCTGAGGGCGTAGAACGCCGCGGTCACCGTCAGGGCGACGATCGCGGCGATGAACGGCACGCACCAAGGATCTACTCGCATTACGTGGCTCCAACGATGGGCGCAACGCGCCGGTGAGTCTTCAGGCCCATGTAGAGCTGTTCGAGCGTGGCGGTCTCGAGTTTGAGCAGGGCCTCGGTGTCCCAGGTCCAGTCCTCGTTGTGCTGGTTCCCGGTGAAAGTAGCCAGGCCGCCCTTGACGGCCTCATCGGCGACTTCGTACGACGGAAACCCGACGCCCATGATCGCGTCGGCCAGGACGATGTTCATGGCGATCAAGAGCATGTCAGACCTCCGCAGGTGAAGACGAGGTTGAGGAACATCATCCAGAGGAGGTAGATCACTTCGTGCCCCGATTCTTGAGTAGGTAGCGCCAGGATTTCAGGGTGAGCGGTACAGGGGAGCGCCAGCGGCGCACGAATGCGGTCTCTGCGCTCTTGCCGACCACCAGGGCGACGCAATAACCGCAGTCAAAGGTGCGGAGGATGAACCTCGTGCCGAAGATAGTCGTGTTCATGCTGCCATGTGTGAGAGTGAGGTGCGGTCCATGCCGGCCAGTTTGTCGCGCCAGGACTTGACGGCCTTCGGTCGCTCGGCCTGCGGCGGGTTCTTCCCCAGCACCAGCTGGGTGAGCCACGCGAGGCTGTCAACGCAGTCGTCGTGCGCGCCGGCAGGGAAGCGAAGCATTTCCTGTCTCACCACGTCGTACCAGTCGCCTGTTGCGTTGAAGCTGACCATGCCCTGTTGCATCCGGCCTTGAAGTGGCCGGGCGCGGGCCGCTTTGTCGGTGATGGGGTGCAGAACTTCGATCGCCGGGTACATCTTGCGCTCCATCATCCGCTTCTTCAGCAGCGCCTGGATTGCGCGGAATATCTGGCCGTCCTCAAACCCCAAAACCAGGCTCGGACTATACCAGCGCTCTGCCATATTCAAGATCGCCTCCACTATGAAGAACGCGTTCCCGCTCTTGAATCGCACGACCTCGGCGACGTGAATCGTGTCGTTCTCATCTTGGAGCCCGACCGTGCCCACGGTGTAGTCGTTGTGCTTCTTTTCGCTGATCGCGAAGTCCCAGGCGCAATACACGCGGCACTTGCGCAGTTGAGGCAGCGCCTGGCGCTTGAACTGGTCCTTCGTGAAGTAGTCGCCGTCCGCCGGTACCGGGTTCTGCTGGTACAGGGCGCTCCACCACCGGCCGCCGTTGTTCTGCGCCCGAATCCGGCGCAATTTGGCCAAGTCGTAGCGCGCGGCATGCAGTGGCTCGCCCTTGGAGCGCAGATAGGTTAGGTTCGTGGTGTCGACGGCCTGCTGGGCGGCCCGGCCATGCGCCAGGATACAGCTCGCGGCCGGATCGTCAGTGAACGGCTCGTTGTGATCGACCCGTACGATCTCTTTCGTCGTGTTGTCGCGCCACTCGTCCGACTCGGCGATCGCCGGGTACTTGACGACCTCGAACTGGTCGACGTCGGAGTCCTCCACACCGGCGGCGCGCATGGCCTCCTGCAGCCGGCCAGCGAGGTCGTCGTCGTGCCACCACGTCTGGATGATCAGCACCCCGCCGCCAGGGGCCAGGCGGGAGTAGGCGGTCGACAGGTACCACTGCCACAAGTTCTCGCGGGTACCGGCGCTGTCGGCCTCCTCGGCGCTCTTGATCGGGTCGTCGATGACGAGGCAGTGCGCGCCCTTACCCGTGATGCCGCCGCCCACGCCGGCCGCCACGTAGGCGCCGCGCAGGTTGTTGTGCGGATTCGTCACGCCCCACGACTCGGCACTGCGGTCGTTTGGGTCCAGTCGCGTGTCGAACACCCCGTGGTACTGCGGATCGTCCAAGATCCGCTGCACCTTCTTCGAGAAGTCCCGCGCGAGGTCGATGTTGTACGAGCAGGCGATGAACTCGTGATCCGGGTGCCTGCCCAGATGCCATGGAGGGAAGGACCGGGACGCGAGCTCGCTCTTGCCGTGCCGCGGCGGCATCAGGAGCATGAGCCGCGGGCTCAGGCCTGCTGCTACGGCGTCACTGAACCGTTCCAGGCGCTCGCAGATGTCCTCATGCACCCACCCTGCGTCGTACTTCGGGTTCACCCGCTTCACGAATGGGAGAAGCCTCCGGCGCGCCAGGATCCGCTCCGCCATCTCGCGCCGGATCAGGCGCGGCTTGTCGGTCGTGGTTGGGGAAACCTGGGGCGTAGCGGTCCCAGCCTTGGGGGAGGTGGGCGGCGCGGTCGTGGGCTCTTGGGGTGGCGGCGAGGCTGTCACCGTCGCGGTTTTGGTAGTAGTACTGCGCTGCAACCCAGCCGCCCCACGCTTCAGCGCCGTCGGCTTTGACGCGGCCGTGGCGGCGGAGCGCTTCGATGACGTCGTTACGGGCGCAGTCGACGGGCTTCGAGCAGAGGTAGCTCGCAAGGTCTTCGTATTCGAGCCCGTCTTCAGCGACGAAGGGGCGGAAGGGGTCGAAGGCGGGGTCTTGCCCTTGGCTTGGCATTCCAGAATCTCCTTGAACCGGTCCTGGGCGTGCGCCAGCACCCGCTTCGGGGTGTCGGCGGGGTCTGCGAGGTCCTTGGTGGGCCGCCCGCGCTTCTTGGGCGGCGCGGGCAGTGCTTGGGGCTCAGCCTTGATCTTCTTCGTCGCCATGCAATTCCCCCGCGACGTGATTCTCGATCTCCTTGAGCAGGTCCGCATCACTCATCTGCGCCATGCGCTGCATGAGGGCCGAACCGGTGGCGCCCATGATCGTCAACTTCTTCTCGACTGGGGCCATGTAGCCACACATCTGGGCGATCGTCTTCCAGCCCGCCACCATGGTCGCCGGCTCGGCCAGCATCTTGGCCATGTCCACCGCTTCCAGCAGGCCGTCCATGACCTTCTTGCGGGTCATCTGGCTCGCCTCTTCGTAGAGGGCCTTCTCCTGGTTGTACAGCTTCAGGATGTTTGGCATGCGGACCATGCGGTAGGCGATGGCGGCGCCGTCGTTGTACCCGGCACGGATGCTGGCGCTGGTGATCGACTCGCCCTGAGCCCAGAACTTCACGAACGCACGCTGTTTCTCGGTCAGCGGCTTGTTCGGGTCGACCAACTCGGCGCCTTCATAGGTACTCGTGTCGATTCCGGTGCGCCTGGCCGTCGCGATGTCGCCGCCGGCACTCGCGCCGCGCTTTTTCGGCTGCGGCCGCGTCACGAGGGCCATGCCGCGACCGTCGCCGTGCCTGTTCAAGCCGCCAGGTTGCGGCGGGATACGTGTGGTCATACCTTGTTCGGCGCCTTCGCGCGTTGCTTGTCGCAGAACGCGACGAGTTTGGCCAGGTGCTCCTGTTCCTGCGCCAGGATGCCGCGCAACAGGGCCTTGAACTCGGGGTTGTCCGTGTCTTCGATCGCGACGAGGTAGTCGCTGATGCCTTGCGCTTCGTCGGCGGCCAGTTCGTAGGCCTGCTGCATGTCGCTGAGGTACTCGCGGGTGTATTCGACGGCGGGTTCGGAGGCCATGGGAGTTCCTGGTTGAAAAATTTTGGAAATTTTTCGGGGTTCGAGGTGGAGTAATTCTAAGTGCGCTGAGATCGGAGCTAGGTACTCGGAATTTCGAACACGGAGCGGCGCGTGAGTCTCCTATCCCCGTCCCGGGTTCAACCCTCCCAGTTCGGATTCGCTTCGCTCTCCGCCCGGAAAGGGGACCCTAGTGCCCCGCCCTGCTCAATCATATCGAAGCACGTCGCTCCTCGCGCCGTGCTCAAGCCTCGCTTGCATCTTCAACCACTGATGGAGCGCATCATGAATGCATCTACTACCGCCACGCATGACGACATCAACGAGACCGATGTCCCCCTCGAAGTCGTTGACTACGTGCGCAGCGCGTTCCGCTTCGCCATCGGCATCACGCTCATGTATGGAGCGTTCTGCTGCTTCACGCTCCTGCTCTGGACGTGGCTCGCCGCTGTGTTGGCGCTGATCGTCGCCGTCATCGGCGAGAAGACCGTGCGCCTGCTCGCTGGCAAGCACACCGATGCTGCGGCGCAGTTCACAGCTGACAAGCTGACCGCTGGTTTCGGCTGGCTGCGCACGCAGTACGCTGCTCGCACTGCCAAGTAATACAGCACAGGGCTCCTCGCCCTGTGCTCAAGCCGTCTCTGCATCTTCAACTAGGAGCCCATCATGGCTGGTGTCAATCGTCCCACGATCGCAGGTCTTCAAGCTCAGCTCGAAGCGCTGCGCCACAACTGCAACCTCGTCGAGACCGAGCGCGACGCGCTGCGCGTCAGGTGCGAAGGTCTCGGCAAGAGCATCGCTGCGCTGCGCGAAGAGTGCGACACCATGCGCGCCGAGCGCGACGCTCTGCTCGCGCAACTGCGTCCTTCGCGCGAAGTGGCTAAGCCCGCCGTCGTTCAGATCTCCGAGCGCCGCGCTGCCATGCAGCGTGCGCGCGAGGAAGCGATGGCGACTGGTCGCTACGTCAAGGTCTAGTTCATAGCTGGGCGCTGAGCGCCCAGCTCTTCGTTCAACGTTCAAGGAGTTTCGGACATGTCTATCCTCTCGCAAGACTCTATCGTGCGCGCCGGTCAGGCGCTCAACGCGCTGACCTCTGAGCAGCGTCGTGCCATCACTGGCGCCTGGGTCAACCCGGGCTACCGCGCCCAGGTCACCGTCGACATCGAGCCTAAGCTCGTCGCGCTGGCTCTCGCCGTGGTGGATTACTACAGTGACATGCCGTTCGCTGAACTCGAAGAGCTTCGCGCTGCGGAAGACCCGCACGTCCTGGCGCTGCGCGCCCAGCTCGCAGCCGTCAAGCACGAGCTCGAGGTCGCCCACCGCTACGCGGAACTGCTCGACGCCAAGAACGGCGTCCTGCGTACGTCGATGACGCACACAGAGAACGTGGCTCGCCACGTCGACTCCGACTTCGTCGAGATGCGCGACGCTCTCGCCACTCAGTTCTGAGTGAGATGCACCAGGCTCCTCGCCTGGTGCTCAAGCCTGTTATGGCGCTATGTCCTGTGGATCAGGGCATAGCGGCATTACTGCCACCTCATCAACTTTCTTTGGAGATCATCATGGCTCGTACCACCAAGACCGTCGCTTCCGCTTCCGACGCCAAGCTCGCCGCCGCGCGTGCGGAGTTCAACGCTCGCAAGGCCGCAGCGGCCAAGGCCACCGACGTGTCGCCGCTCAAAGCCACGGTCGTCGACGAACCCACCGAGGCCAAGGCCGATGCGTGGGCCGCGCTCAAGGAAGCGCTCGCTGCTGTGCAAGAGCAGTACGGCGTGCTGAGCTGGAAGCGCTACGTGTGCGCGATGCTCGTCTCGTGCGCCGCGTCCTTCGCCACCGGCTACATCGGCGGCATAGTCATCAACGCCGTGCTGAGCATGTCGTTCATCGCGACCAGCGCGTTCCTGTCGTGGGCAGTGCTGATCATCGGCATCCTGCTTTCGATTGCTGCCGGCGTGTTCGTCGGCAAGCGCGCATTCAACTACATCGCGTCCGAGCACATCGATCTGCACTACGCAGTTGCGAAGGGCGCAGTCGTTGGTGCTGGCCGCTGGATCGGCGGCCTGTTCACTTCGAACGACGCGCCTCGCGTTCAGGCTGCGAGCTGAAATGCTCGAGACCGGGTTCGTAGTAGCGCTCGGTTTGCTTGTGATGCTCGCGAAACTGTCGTGGCGGAACAAGATGCTAGTCATCTCGCATCCGCTCGCGGCAGACGTGATTGTCTTCGTTGGATTGACCGCCATACATTGGGGAACCTTCAGTGGAGTCATGGCCGCAACAGCTGGCGCGCTGTTCTGTTCAGTAGTACTGAGCATTGCGCGCTGGGCTGTTGGCCACATGGTTGGAACCATGTACTACCCAGGCATCTTCAACGTCGCTCACAAGCTCCGAGCTCCTAGCACTCAGAACAAAGCCTCTGGCACTGAGCTTTAATTCATCAGCACACTCATCATGAAACTCGTCATTGCTCTCTCGCCTCGCGACTTGTTCCTCGCGACGGTATCCGCTGCGCTCACCGGCGCAGCGCTCATGCTGTTCGCCTGGCCACAGCTCACTCAATGCGTGTAGCGCAGACATGGCTACTCAGTCACGTCGCCGCCGCAACCCCTGGATCGACCCAACCAAGGAGATCGCTTATGAACACCAGCTAGCCGATGACTCGCAGGCCTTGAGCCTGGCGTATCTCAACCACTCAACATACGACTCAGATGTCTTCGAACTCGTGGCCGCTCTCGAAGAAGAGAGCGGCTGCCCCCTTCATCAATCTCATCCTTGGAATCAATCATGACTACGACCACTTCGCAAATCGCTGACTCCCTCAAGGCTGTCGCTCCGTCCCTCGTCCTGGGCACCATGTTCTTCGACCCGTTCGAGCATGTGTCCGACTTGCTCAAGACGCCGCAGCTCCTGGGCCAGGTGCAGTCCAGCCTGTGCTGGTACGCCGACATCGCGTACACGCGCGAGATCCGCAACGTTTTCTGGACCGGCTTCAACGACCACGCCCAGACGCACGGCATCGACGATTACAACGAGTTCGTTAGCCGCATGAGCGAGCGCGAGTTCGCTCAAACGATCACGTGTGACCAAGGCTTCGACGTCAACACCGGTCCTGCCATCGTCCGTCAACTCGGCAAGCTGCGCGCTGCCTGGTACGACGATCTCAATACGCAGGAGCTGACGCCTTCGCTCGAAGATCTGTTGGCCAACGAGAAGCCCCCGCGCGTCGGCGCCATCCAGTTCGAGCGCCTGTCCATGCTCGCCGAGCACATGGCTGGTGACGACAAGGAACTGCGCAAGTCGTACCTCGACAACTTGGTGGCTCGCGAGAACGCCCAGGCCCAGTTCGCTCACACAAACCGCCAGCGCATCAACCCGTGCCTCATGCTCGTGGCTTCGTTCTGCGAGGCCACCGATACGGATATCGAAGGGTTCCGTTTCGACATGCTGCCCGACACGATTCAGAAGCGCCTGATCACGGCGGTGCCGAGCATCCTCAACAACGTGATCCTGCGCATGTCGCGCGATCGCAAGATGTCCACGCTCGAGTACTCGGCGTGCATGCTCGAGGCCGGTGCTGCCATCAAGGCGTTCAACAAGATCCTGGGCCTGCCGCGTTGGCAGCGCGTCGAGATCTGAGTTAGGTAGTTCGCGCTGGGTGCTGAGCACCTGGTACGAACACTGAGTTGCGCAGAGGGTTCGCCCTCTGCGCTCTACGCTCTGCGGGGCGGGAACACGGACTAAGGAGGTAGCAATGGCTGCCGAAGATTGGATTGATTTCGACGGCTGTCCAGACAAGATGGACATCAGCCCACAGCGCCACGTGCGCGATGATGCAAAAGAACTTGCTCGACAGCTCGACAAACTGAGCGACAACACGTTCGACGTCATCCTCGTCACCATGAACGCGCGAGCTGAGGTCAACAGCTGTTCAGCATCCAGGCGCATCGATCAATGCGCTCAGTTCGTCAATACCACGCGCGGCCAGGCGCGCGTCGAGATTCTTCGTGCTCAACCCTGGTATAGCTCGAACCAACTCAACCCTTCCAAACGAAAGAAGTCCTCCATGGACAAGAACATCGCTGCGCTCATGCGCCGTGACGCACGGACTGTGCACGTCGTGTTTCGCTCCAACTCAGAATCAAACTGTGGCTGGGGTACGAAGCGCTACACCTATGTGTCGCACCTCGAACTGCAGCCGGGCGACCAAGTGATCGTGCCGATGGGCTACGGCACCAAGGAACTCGAACAGAGCTCTGTCACCACGATCGCGTGGGTGAAGGCCGTCGACGACACCGTCAAGATCGAACCCAACTCGGACATCACCTACAAGTGGGTGATCAGCAAGATCGACATGACGGCGCACGAGGCCAACATGCAGCACAACATGGACATCGAGGCCATGGTGGCTGACGCGTACCGCGAATCACTTCGCGCCTCGTTCAGCACGCGTGTGCTCGAGTTCATGGACGCAGACAAACGCGCCGCGGTGACCAAGCTGTTGGGGTGAACAATTGCGTCTTGCGTATAAACGATTTATACCGTTTATACCTGGGCGCCTAGCTTGTCTAGACAACCGTAACCCGGTAACAGCCGGGTACCCCAAAACTGCCTCTTTTTTGTGCATTCCAACTTTCATTCCAACCTGCATATCTTTCTTTTTCATCTAGAATTTTCTCTCTAGTCCTTTGTTTTTCTATCTAAATTTCTTGACTTTGGAATGGAAGTTGGAATGAAATCAAAAAAGACTATATAAAACAACAACTTAGCTCCATTCCAAATTTCATTCCATTCCAACCCAGATTGTAACAAAAGCACTGTTGATCCATACAGTACGGCCTTTTGGTACTCTTGCCGTCGATTGACTTCATTCCAACATTGGAAGATTGGAAGGAAGTGCATGTAACCCAGTTACACGATTTTTATGTACCCGCGGACAAGCCCTATGGAAATCACCTTTCTCCAAGCCACAGTGCCTCTCACGAAGACCTTCGAAAAGCGCCCTGACGGCACGATCTCGAAGTCCTCCTACCCCAACGTCTATGAGGTCACCACGCATCGCGAGACGCCTCGGGACATGCGAGACCTCGAACAGCTCATCAAGGCCTACGCAGCGAAAGCCTACTGCCTGGTGAAGGGCAACCCGACCAAGGACCTGCACAAGCAGAGCCGGGCAGGCACCACGGACTCCTCAGCCACCACGGACTGGGTGTGCTTCGACATCGACGGACTGCCCAGCACCGTGCCAGAGACGTTCCTGGCTGCCCTGTCGCTCAGCGACGTGTCCTACGTCATCCAGTACAGCGCCAGCTATGGCATCGAGAACAAGGACCTGCGCTGCCACATCTTCATGCAGCTCGACAAGCCCATGGCTGCACCGCTGCTCAAGCAGTGGCTCATCGAGCTCAACCTGACCACGCCGCTGCTGAACTCTTCGATCCGGTTGAGCAAGACAGGCAACGCGCTTTCCTGGCCCCTGGACATCAGCGCCTGCCAGAACGACAAGCTGCTGTACATCTCAGCGCCCACGCTCAAAGGCCTACGCGACCCGCTTCCAAAGAACGGTCGCGTCCAGTTCGTACGCAAGGACAAGGACACGCTGACCATCAGCCGCGTCATCAGCACCACGGCCAAGAATCGCGAACGTGCCCACAAGCGCTTGGACGAGCTGCGCGACGCAGAAGGTCTCCCAAAACGCAAGACCTCGTACCGTATGCACGGCGGCCTGGAAGTGATGGTCAAACCTGACGTCTGTACGGTCACAGAGGTGCGCCAGGAACGTGGCTTCGTGTACTTCAACTTGAACGGTGGGGACTCGTGGGCGTACTACCACCCCGAGGACCGGCCGGACTACATCTACAACTTCAAGGGCGAGCCCGTCTATGTCACGAAAGAACTGCTGCCCGACTACTGGCGTGAACTTACCAGCTCTGCATCACGTGTCTCATCAGCTGGCATCGCGTACCTCGCGTTCTGCGACCGCACCACAAGCACGTACTGGCGCGGCACGTACGATCAGCCCAACGACAACCTGCACCTCACGCAAGCGAAGAACGAAACACAGATTCGCCATTTCGCAGCTCAAGTCGGCCTACCGTTGGGAGATTTCATCCCGGAATGGGATCTGGTATTCAACCCCAAGTCACCAACGCGAGTAGATTTCGCCGGCAAGCAGGCCAACCTGTTCAAGCCCACGGAGTACATGAAGCAGGGCAAGAAGCGCAACGTCGCTTGCCCACCGGTCACGCAGAAGATCGTGATGCACGCCGTGGGCGGACAGCAGGAGGTGTACGACCACTTCATGAACTGGGCGGCCTACATCCTTCAGAACCTCGAGCCCACCGGCACGGCCTGGGTGCTGAGCGGCACGGAAGGCACCGGCAAGGGCCTGATGATGAACCGCATCCTGCGCCCTGTGTTCGGCGCCTATCAGACAACGGTGCGCCGGATGGAGGAGCTGGCCGAGAAGTACAACGATTGGATGCGCAACGTGCTGTTCGTATTCGTCGACGAGGTCCAGACCAGCGCCCTACAGAACGAGGGCCAGGTCATGGCCAAGGTTCGGAACTTCATCACCGAGCCCATGATCACAGTGCGTGCCATGCACGCCATCGGTACCGAAGTCTCGAACTACAGCAACTGGATGTTCTTCAGCAACGCTGCAGACCCAGTCAAGATCCCCAAGAACGACCGCCGGTACAACGTGGGCCGATTCCAGCCCGACAAGCTCAAGATCAGCGACCAGGAGCTGGACCGTATCGAGTACGAGCTGCAGGACTTCCACGACTTCTTGCTCACGTACAAGGTGGACAAGGACAAGGCTCGCACGCCTCTGGACAGCGACGAACGCAATCAGCTGATCTCGATCGGCGAGGCCAGCGTCGATACGGTAGCCGCGGCGCTCCTGGCCGGGAACTTCGAGTTCTTCGTGGACTCGCTCCCCAGCTCGGACACGTACAAGCTGAACGCACTGACGATGGCCAAGGTCTCCTCCTACGAGATGGTGCTCAAGGACATCTTTCAACGCACAGACCGCAACACTGGTGCATGCAACGTGAGCCGCGACGAGTTGCAGACGATCTTCGACTTCACTGTCGGCGGCACACCCAACACTCCGCACAAGTTCACCAGCTACCTGAAGCATCACCGAATCCACATCACCAAGGTCTGGGTCGGCACAGGCAGCGCGAACGGCCTGGCGCTGATATGGAAGGACAAGAAGCTGTGGCCTCAGATCGAACAACGGCTGTTCCCGCAGCAGGGGCAGAAGGCGAAGCCCAAGCTGACGGCGGTGCCGTCGCCCAGCCCCGCACAGAAGCTGAAGCGGAAGTAGTCGCCACCCTAGCTACTCTGCTCAGCGGCTTCGCCTACAAGAGCCGCGTGTTCATCCCGGTGTACGTCAACGACCTCACTTGCACCGGCTGCGCGGTCGAGCACGATGAGCGAGCCTGCAACGCCCGGCCACCAGACACGGTGTGCATGGACCATATCTACAAGGAGGTCGAGCCGTGACCGAGTTCGAAGCCCAAGTACTGGCTATCTTGACCGGCAATATTGCGTACAAGACAAAGGTCTACACCAGAGCGCCGATCTTCGAGAAGTCGGAACAAACCGAATCCGCTGGCTATTGCACAGGGTGTGCAGCTCACGAAAATAAGGAGTTCTGCCATGCGCTTCCAAATTGTCATGACGTCATCTTCGTAGAACTGAAGATATGAATGCTGCGGAACTCAAGGCACTCGTGCAAACGGTGTCACCTCGAGAAAGAACACGGGGAGACATGTTCCAGGTTCCTTGGAACTTGGGCGGTATCTACTCTGATGATCCCTTGCCGCACTACGCGCGTTCGGTGGACCCCGTATGAACGAAGCTGAACTCCAAGCTCTCGCCGCCCTGACTGGCGGCAGGATCTGGAAAGGCCAGCTCTTGCTGCCACGTAAAGAGCCTTCAAACTCAGGCATGTGCGACGTCTGCGCGCTCAAGCATGAGTGCTACGAAGAGTGTGTCGCCTTCGTTCGCGGCCGCGGCTACCCCGGTTCGGCCGGCTGCTCTATCACTGCCATTACTTGGCATGTCTTTCAACCATCCAAGGAGTAATTCACATGCGCCCACGTTTTTTGAAATCCGTTCTGAACACCTACCTCGACATCGGTCAGGCCGTGTTCATCTGGGGGCCGCCCGGCGTCGGTAAGTCCGATCTCGTGGCCAGCATTGCGCTGCAGCGCAAGGTGGACCTGCGCGACGTGCGTCTCAACATGATGGACCCGACGGACCTCAAGGGTCTGCCGTTCAAGACCACACGCGGCACCGGCAAGAAGGTGCACGACGTCTGCGGCTGGCTCACGCCGGACTTCCTGCCGGTCGAGGGCAAGGGCATCTTGTTCCTCGACGAGCTCAACAGCGCCCCGCCCAGCGTCCAGGCCGCTGGCTACCAGCTGATCCTCAACCGCCGCCTGGGCGACTACGTGCTGCCCGACGGCTGGGGCATCATTGCCGCCGGCAACCGCGCTGGCGACCGTGCGATCGTGCACGCCATGCCGTCCCCTCTCGCAAACCGTTTCGCGCACCTGGACTTCACGATCCACAACGAAGACTGGCACGAGTGGGCCGACAAGCACGATATCAACACGATCGTGACTGGCTTCCTGCGCTACCGCCCGGCGCTGCTTCACAAGTACGACGCCAAGGACAACCCGCGTGCGTTCCCCACGCCCCGCTCCTGGTCCTTCGTCAGCCGGCTCGTGGCCGCAGGCTCGCTGAGCGGCGAGGACTTCCTCGAAGCGCTCACCGGCACGGTGGGCGAGGGTGCGGCGATCGAGTTCACGGCCTACATGCAGGTGTACCGCGGCCTGCCCACGGCGGAGTCGATCATCAAGAAGCCGCTCGAGATCCCGGTGCCTGGCAACGACAAGCAGGCCGAGCGCTACGCGACCGTGAGCATGCTGCCCGAGCACACGGACGCGAAGACGATCGCGCCGATCATGCTGTACATCGACCGCTTCCCGGTCGAGTTCCAGGTGTGCTTCATGCGCACCGTGCTCACCAAGAACACGGCTCTGACGGCGACGGCCGCGGTGCGCGACTGGATCGCGAAGAACAGCTCGGTGTTGACGTCGTGAAGACTGCACGCGGCGATCATCGTGGAGAGGTTGACGAAATGAGCGACGAGGAGTTGCTCTCGTGGGGCGCTACGAGGCTCGACGAATTCTCTACAGTCCGCCGCAGTCGAGCACCTTTCTACCTCACACCTCTTTGGGCCGCCGCTCGAGATCGTTTCGAGTCGCATCCATACTCTGGAAATCTCCAGGGCCTTCGAGACATGTACCGAGACGCCCAGTACGGCAAACCTCTCGCCCTCGCCATGCTCCGAGAATTTCACACCCAGTATGCGCTCCAAGTCCTCATCTCCTGAATGGCTCGTCGAACTCATCAAGATGCGCGACAGCCGTGACCGATCGGCAGGCGAATGGCCGCCGCTGCGGGGCACGGACTACGGGCACTTCGTGTCTGTGTACAAGCGCATAGTCGCGGCGCAGGATGTGGGATGGCCCGCTCGTTCGGCCTTTGAGCGAGGTGTGTTCATCCGCAACTCGCTCAACTCCCGCATCCTGTACGCGTCACAGGGCCGCCCGATTGCAACTCAGCACCTCGAAGAGGTCTGGAACATCTTCATCACCGAGAAGCTGATCACATGAAGCCGAAGAACTTCCCCGGCCGCAAGTACCGCCGTCAGCTTCGCGCGAACATGAAGGTGTGGGAGATGCTCGGCGTGCCCATCACCTGGGAGATGCGCGCGGTCGCCCGGTCCACGTCGGATATGCGGCATCGCATCGGAGCGAAGGCCCGGGGTGAGCATGGGCAGTTCATGCCCAGGTACACGGGACGTTCCGCCGACTTCATCATTCATGACGACATCGTCGATACGGTGCAGTACTCGTACGCAGCCATGAAGGCGGACATCGAGGCGTTTCGCATCATGTTCCCAAGCACAGCACAACTCTGGAAGCACCCAAATGTCACTCCATGAATCCACTACCCTTGTCTTCCTTCACGTGTCCCAGTGGGGCGCTCGGCGCCACGACAAGGCCGCTAGCCTCCAAGTCGCTCAGGCCAACGACGCCGGTGATGCGGGCCGCTTCAACAAGCTGTTGATCGACAAGGCGCACTTGGCCGAGATCGGCAAGGCCGTCAGCGCCATGCGCACCACGCACTATGACCTCACGCTGCCCTGGCAGGACGACGGCGCGCGGCTGCTGCCGAACGCGCTGTTCATGAAGTACGCCGAGGCCATGCGCGTGCGCTGCAGCGTGTTCGACGAGGCCGTGCGCGACTTCGTGACCAAGTATCCCGAGCTGGTCAACCAGGCCCGCAAGCGCCTGGGCAAGCTCTACCGGCCGGAGGACTATCCGATCGAGATCGCCAGCCGGTTCCAGAGCCGGACGGAGTTCGCGCCGATGCCCAACGTCGACGACTTCCGCGTCAAGGCCTCGCAGGACGAAGCCGAACTCATCAAGCAGGAGGTCATGGCGTCGGTGAACTCGACCTTGGCCGCCCGGCAGGCGGAGGCCATGAAGCACGTGAACACTCGCGTGCGCGAGGCCCTGGAACGTGTCCGCGACCGCTGCGGCGCCGACAAGCCAGTGATCCACGACTCCATGATGGAAGAGATCAGCACGCTGATCGAAGTGCTGCCCGCGATGAACATCGTCAGCGACGCGAAGCTCGAGCAGCTGGTGCATCGCCTGCAGAACGAGGTGCTGCGCTCGACGCGCGTGTTGCGCGGTAGCGCGCCGGCGCGCCGGGCCGCGGCGACGGCGGCTGAGGAACTGCTTGCTTGGTTGGGGTGAGACATGACGAAGTTCACGACCGAGGAATATCCGTGGCGGATGACATTCGCAGGCAAGAGCCTCATCCGCGTCCGTGACGCCCTGGCCGATGCGATCATGTGACACAAGAACGAGATCGGGACTTGTCCCGACGTCTTTCAGTTCGCTCAGGACCTCGACTTCCATGACGAAGAAATCAAGCAGCTCGAAAAGCTCATCGCCCGAATCGACCGCAAGCTCGCAGTGCGCAAAACACCATGACCATCGCATCACAGAAGCGGACAACCAAGAACCTGCGCCAGGCGATCGACCGGTTGCTGAAGGGCAACCTGGACAGCCCGCGCAACCCGCAGAAGCGAGCAGTGCAGCGCAAGCGCCTGAAGCGGATAGCGACGAAGCTACGTACTGGCCGGGCTGTGCCAAGTGCGGACTGACGCTCACATGCGAGTGCAAGCGCTTGTGGGCGCGTCATAAAGGTTCGCCCCTTAGTTTCGGCCCAGGCAGACGTTGGGCCTCTGCGTGGCACGTCACGCTGACTGAGTTCCAGTTCCAACATCTTCGCGAAGGTGGCGGCCGCGACTACTGGCAAATGGCCGTAACCGCGGACGAGTCACGTCACGCGAGCGATCTCGACCGTCTCATCTACCGCGTGCTTCTACATCACAAAGCCCTCTACCTCCTCACCCATTGAGGCCGAACATGTCTGATGGATGCGTTAGGTGCGGACTGACGCTCACGTGTGAGTGTATGAAAGGGCCGATCGGTGGCCCGCACCGGTATTGGGCCGAATCGTGGATGACAGTCCTGACCGGCCGGCAGATCGACAGACTCAAAGGCATACCCGGCGGCTGGTGGAGCAAAGCGGCGTCAGTTGATCGCGACCGCCACAATTCCAAGATCGCCGCCGAGACGTACCAACGACTGCTGAACTATCACGCGGTCTACCTTCTCACTCACTGAGGTCGAACATGGTCATCGTCCAAGTCACGATTACGGACCCCGAAACCGGCGAGGTGCGCAGCACCAAGGTGTGGGCCTCCGACACCAGCGACAGCTGGTACCTCGAAAAGTTCTTCGATCAAGTGGCCGCGACCACGATCAAAGAAATCGTTCCGAACTACGAAGGTTAAACATGGCCAACGAACCGAAATTCGACCAGATCACCAAGGCCCGCGCCTGGCTCATCCACGCGCAGCCGTTCTTCGGCGTGCTGTGCTTGCAACTCGCCATGCAACCGACCGAGGACATCCCCACACTGGCCGTCGACGGCAAGACGATCTTCTACAACCCGAAGTTCGTCGCCGGCCTCACGTTCGACCTCACGTGTAGCGCGATGTGCCACGAGATCATGCACTGCGTGTTCGAGCACATCGGCCGTCGCGGCTCGCGTGACCCGCAGCGTTGGAACTACGCCGGCGACTACGTCATCAACCCCCTGATCAAAGACATGGGGATGAAGATCGGCGACAGTTGGCTGTACGACGAGAAGTACAAAGACATGTCGGCCGACGAGGTGTACACGAAGTTGCCCCAGGTACTGCCTAAGTCGGACTTCGTCTGCGAGATCGGCAACGGGCCGGGCAACGGCGGCAAGGACGCCGAGCCCAGCCCTGATGACATCGCCCAGGTGCGCGCCCTCTGGAAGGTCGCCACCGTGCAGGCCGCCATGCTGGCTAAGCAGCAGGGCAAGCTGCCTGGCTCGCTGGAACGGTTCATCGAAGACATCACCGCCCCGCAGGTGGATTGGAAGGAGCAGCTCCGCCATCTCCTGACGACGTTCTGCCCTTCCGACTACTCGTGGGCGCGACCGAACCGTCGACACGTGGCGGCCGGCATTTATCTGCCCAGCGTCGATGGGCAGAGTATGGGCCGCATCGTGTGCGCCATCGACACCTCGGGCTCGATCACGCAGAGCATGCTCAACACGTTCGGTTCCGAGATCGTGGGAATCAGGGACTCAGTGTTGCCCAGCGCGTTCGACATCATCTACTGCGACTCGGCGATCAACCACGTCGATGAATTCGAGCAGCATGATGAGCTGCACTTCAAGATGCACGGCGGCGGCGGCACCGACTTTCGTCCGCCGTTCGACTGGGTCGAGCAGCAGCCCGAGAAGCCGGCCTGCCTGGTGTACCTCACAGACCTCGGAGGCCCGGCGCCTCAGTCTGCGCCTGGGTACCCAGTGATCTGGTGCTGCACCACGAAGAAGGAAGGCCCGTGGGGTGTGACGATACACGTGAAGGCGTGAGATGGCTGCCGATCGTCAACTCCTCCACAAGAACAAGGTCGAGGACTTCAAGGCCTGGCTCGACGCCTGCGGCATTCGTCACCGGCCAGGCAAAGGCGACTACGAGGTCCTGCAAGTCTTCCGCGCCGACGGCTGTTGGTTCAAGCTCTATCGTCGTAATCACATGCCCGAGCACGTGACAGTGCAAGGCCCGCTGGTGAACCTCGTGCGCGAGTACATTGCGTCGAAGAAGCTGCCGCAGGCCGAGGCGATGAAGATCAGCACCGTGGCGGCCACAACTCAGACCGAGGATGAGCCACCATGGAACTGACCATCGTTCAGTTCTTCAACAAGATCACCGCGCCGCCGGGCTTGTTCATCCTGCCCAGCGGCGTCGGCGTGGTCGAGTGCACCGAGGACGAACGCGAGCGGTTCAAAGCATACGTCGAATACGAGAAGCACGACGAACTGCCGGAGCACTTCCGACTGCTTCGCCGCTGGGAACAAGGGAACCTTGGAATATGGCGACAGACCGACTCGTACCTCGTCGTGGCCCCGCTTCCGTAGGCGCAGAGAAACTCGCTACCTATTGGCGTGTCCGCGGCTACGGTACTGGCGCATTGGACGCCTGGAAGTCAGCGTGCTACTGCGAGGAGCAGCGTGCGCTGAACATCTTGCTCGGGATGCCGACGGATGCAGAGCTGCGCGACGTGTGGCGCAGAGGGTTTCCTGCGGAGCTTGAGATCCACGACGAAAAGATCACGTTTAAGTGCGGCGACAACTCAGACTGGGATTTCGATTTCGAGTCCGTCGGTTGGAAACTCGTGCGCAGTTCCACGTACCGAGAACGTCGTGAGCAGCGTGTATTCCTGCTCGGTGGCGAGGACTACGCCCGCTGGCCGAACCAGAATCAGATCGAGCTCCATACCACGGAGCAAGAGATGGTCGCCGAGTACAAGCAGTACAACCCGAAGGCCGGCGGAGCCTGGGCCAGGCGCCAAGCACTGGAACGCCGGCAGGCGCTTGTGAAGCGTGCGAGCGACCTCGACCGCGGCCGCACGTACCCAGGCGAGTACTACCTCGAAGACGCGCAAGGCGAAATCATCGACGGTACTTTTCAATTAGTTGACGACACTTCGGACGCCGATGCGTTCATCGAAGCTGCGCGCGAGATGCTACGATCTGCGTTCCGATAAACTTTGCTGAAAGGCACCCATGATTCATTCATGGTCTCACTCGCGCGCGCTCGACTTCCAGAAGTGCAAGTTCATGGCCTGGCTGAAATACGACCAGAAGATCCCTGAGCCGCCACGCCCTTTGCCCCCGGGCAAGACCGAACACGCCAACGACCGCGGCACCCGCATCCACACGTCGTGCGAAGAGTTCATCATCGGCAAGTCCAAGACGCTGTGCGCCGAGGCCTGCCGACACTTCGAGGCTCAGATTACCCTGCTGCGAGTTCTATTCGCAGAGAAGAAGGTCTCGGTCGAAGGCGAGTGGGCTGTGAATCGGGACTGGGACACAGTCCCCTGGAACGGCCGGTGGGTCGAAGCGCCTGGCGCTAAGCCCCAGAAGACGCTCAAGAAGCTTCCAGATTATGGTTCGGTGACTGATGTGTTCAAGGTCGGTACCAAGGTCTACACCTGGGAGCCGAGCTGGCTGCGTTTGAAGTTGGACGCGATCGTGTTCCATTCGGATACGCACGCGACAGTCATTGACTTCAAGTCGGGTAAGAAGTTCGGTAACGAGATCAAGCACGGCGAGCAGTTGCAGCTGTACCAGCTGGTCTCGTTCCTTCGGTTCCCGAAGCTCGAACGCGTCGACGCCGAGCTTTGGTACATCGACCAGAACGAAGTCACGAAGGTATCGTTCACTCGTGCGCAGGGTCTGAAGTTCAAGCCGAACTTCAACCGGGTGGGGAATGAAATTACTTCGTGCACAGATTTCACGCCGCGCCCCAATTTTTTCAGTTGCCAATTTTGCGGCTTTGGGCCGTGGGAAGGCGGCACGGGCCACTGCAAAGTAGGAGTGAAGAGATGAACGACTTCAACCCCGACGCCTTCGTCATCGGCTGCCTCGTCGCCGGGCTGTTCGCTCTGTACCTCATCCTGGGCGTCGCCGCTTTAGTCGATGAGGAGGTGCAGACCAAACTCCTCAAGACTTGCTGGATGGACACCTCGAGCAGCGCGCTCACCGTCCTTCTGTTCTGGCCCTTTACCCTCTACCGACTCAAAGACCATGGCCGCTTTCAAGCCGATGAAACATCAGAACGTCTCGTTGAAACACGAGGCCACGCACGACCGAGTGCTGGACTTGAGCGACGCGGGCACAGGCAAGACAGCCGTAGTGGCGTGGGCGTTCGAACGAAAGCGGAAGCGCGGGCATGGGGCACTTCTAGTTTTGTGTCCACGGACCTTGATGGAGACAGTCTGGGCGGCGGAGTTTCGCAAACTCTGTCCGGGTTTGACGGTAGTCGTCGCCAGCGCGTCCAAGCGCGTCGCAGCGTTCAACACCGGCGCTGACATCTACATCACGAACCACGATGCAGCCGGCTGGCTGGCCAAGCAGAAGAAGGCCTTTTTCACGCGGTTCGACTACCTGGCGATCGACGAGATCACCGCATTTAAACATCGCACCAGCCAGCGCTCCAAGGCCATGGTGCGGGTGGCCCAGCACTTCAAGTTCCGCCGCGGTATGACCGCCACGCCGAACAGCCTAGGCATCACAGACCTGTGGCACCAGGCGTACCTCATCGACGACGGCAACGCGCTGGGTCGCGAGTTCTACTCGTTTCGCAACACGATTCAGGAACCGAGCCGCAAGCAGGCCGGTCAGAAGGACGTCGTCGAGTGGACGGACCGCGAAGGCGCCGAGGAGGCCGTGTACGGCATCCTGGGTGACCTCGTGGTGCGTCACAAGAAGGAAGACTGCACGGACATCCCGGCCACCTTCTACACGCACGTCGACTACGAACTGACGCCTAAGCAGCGCCGGCTCTATGACGAGATGATCTACAAGCGTCTCATCGACCAGCGCGACGGCATCAAGGGCAAGATCGTGGCGCTGCACGGCGGCGCTGTGGCCACCAAGGTACTGCAGATCTGCAGCGGCGCGGTGTACGACAACGACAAGCTCGCGCATGTCATCGACCTCAGCCGCTACGAGCTGGTCATGGACCTGGCGGCCGAGCGCGTGCGGCCGGTGATCGCGTTCCAGTGGCGCCATCAGCTCGACGAACTGGTGCGCATCGCCAAGGCCCGGCATCTGAACTACGGCGTGGTGCACGGCGGCGTCAGCGACGCCGACCGCCAGAGCATCTTCGCCCGGTACCAGATGAAGCAGCTGGACGGCATCTTCGCCCACCCCGATACGGTCGCGCACGGCGTGACCCTGACGGCCGGTACGGCAATCATCTGGCCGAACCCGATCGCTGACATCGAGCTGTTCCGGCAGATGAACCAGCGCCAGGCGCGCATCGGTCAGAAGCTCAAGACCGAGGTCGTCATGGTGCACGCCAAGGACACGGTCGAAGAACAGACGTACGCCGTGCTCATGCAGCGCGACGCTACGATGCAGAAGTTGTTGGACTTGTTTGGAGGGTGAGATGGACGTCATGCACATTCTCGACGTGATCGGCGAGGTCGGCTACTGGGTCGTCATCATCACGGTGTTCCTCGCGCTCCTGGCTGTGCTTCGGTCGATGCGGGGTTGATGTGAATGAAAACAGCCAGCGATCGAAAGACCTAGCCGCTCCGATCGACTGGAAGAAGTGGATCTGTAAAGGCAAGAAGGTCTACATCAGCGAGCGCATGGCTTGGGTCGCAGCCGACGACTATCGAACCAGGCTCGGCGACACATCGGCGCCGTACAAGTGCCGGTCCTGCAAGAAGTACCACCTCACCACCAAGCTCAAAGAATTCGGCCTCTGGCCCAAGGTAGAAGAACGCTATGGGATTCATCAAAGCCAAGCCCACCGTCCAGCACCTCGTCGCGCCGATCCAGATCCAAGTCCCGATGCATCGGGTGGAGTGGTCGAAGTTGGTCAGCCTGGACTTCGAGACGTTCTACGACGAGGACTACACCCTCAGCAAGCTGAGCACGAGCGAGTACATCCGCGACCCGAGGTTCGAGGCGCTGATGGTCGGCGTAAAGATCGGCCGTCGAAAGACCGTCGTCGTGCCCGGTCCGAAGATCAAGGCCTACCTGGCGAAGATTGATTGGAAGTCGCACAGCTTGCTGTGCCACAACACTCAGTTCGACGGCTTCATCCTCAGCCACCACTACAAGGTGGTGCCCAAGTTCTACTACTGCACCATGAGCATGGGGCGCGGCCTGCACAGCAACGAGATCGGTGCCGGCCTGGACGAGGTGGCCAAGTTCTACGGGCGGGAAGGCAAGCTCGTCGGCGGCGTCGAGGGCATGAAAGGCACTCGGTACAAGGACCTAGTCAAGCTCGGCAAGTACGAAGCCGGCGCCAGGTACTGCGGCCGTGACGTCGACGAGATGTACGGCATCTTCGAGCAGATGGTCGCCAAGATGCCCGACGATGAGATCGGCCTCATCGACCTCACGGTGCGCATGTTCTGCGACCCGGTGCTGCGCGTGAACATTCCACGCGTCGAGGCCGAGCTGGCGCGCGAGATCGCCGAGCGTGAGCGCCTGTTCATGAACGTGGTACCCCACGACCTGTACGAGAAGCCTGGCCAGGAAAAGGAACTCAAGGCGCTGCTCAAGACCGGCGCTGAGCGCGAGCTGCAAGGCAAAGAGCGCATCATGCTCAAGGCCAAGCGCATCTTGGGCAGCAACGAGAAGTTCGCCGATCTATTGCGCGCTGAGGGCGTCGAGCCGCCGGTGAAGATCAGCCCGGCCTGGATCAAGAAGCCAGTCGCTGAGCGCCTGGATGAAGACAAGTGGGCCTATGCGTTCGCCAAGGACGACGCCGACTTCGTCAACATGCCCGACGACGTCGAGGCACTGGCCGCCGGCCTGGACTTGAACAAGAAGGCCGACGTGAAGCTCCTGGTGAAGCGCCAGGAGCGCCTGCGTCTGCTCGTGGACTGCCGGCTCGCCGTCAAGTCCACTACGAACATCACCCGCGCTCAGCGGTTCCTGACCGCTGGCGCTGGGGGTATGCGGCTACCGGCTGGGTACGCGTACGCGAGAGCGCACACTTTGAGATGGGGAGCAAATAATAAAATGAACATGCAGAATCTCACCCGTGGTGGGGAGCTGCGCCAGTCGATCGAAGCGGAGACACCGAAACACGAACTCTGCGTTTCTGACAGCGGGCAGATCGAAGCTCGTGTTAATGGGTGGCTCTGGGGCCAAGATGATCTGCTCGAGTCGTTCATTGCTGCGGATCGCTGGGATGACAATACCATGGGCATGGCGACAGGCGTCGACCGTGATGCCTACTGCAAGTTCGGTGACTCGATATACGGTTTCGAAGTCACGAAGGCCAACAAGACCGAGCGCTTCGTCGGCAAGGTATGCCTCGGCCCTGAGACGGTCGTATTGACAAGCCAAGGCCCCAAGCAGATAATCGACGTACGAGTCACAGATTTGCTATGGGATGGTGAAGCATGGGTGAACCACGAAGGCCTGGTCGACCAGGGGGAAAGAACAGTCCTGTCGTTCCTCGGGATGTCCGCCACGCCGGACCACGAAATCCTGACGGCACATGGGTGGGTGGAGTGGCAAGAGGTCCTTACCGACCCTTCGCTTACCCAGTCGGCACTCAGTTCGGCGAACTTACCCTCGTTCGATGGGACCACTACATCTCTCGGGACGGGAAGCCGTGGGGCTACAGGCCTGTCTGCAAGTGCTCGTGCGGCGCCGAGAACATGGTCTACACCAGCAGCCTTAAGTCAGGCCGCTCGACACGTTGCAATGCGTGCGCAAAAATCGCTGCAAGCACAAAGCGGTACTGGGTCTATCGGCAAGCTATGCCGCATGACGAGCATCGCACACGCTTGCTTAACCGACTTGCGTCTGCTATCAGCCGCTGTCGTAACGAGGGCAATGCCTCTTATAAGCACTACGGGCTCCGCGGCATATCAGTGTGTTCTACCTGGGCATCTGACCGAGCGGAGTTCCTACGGTACGTTCAGACTCTCCCAGGATGGGACCAACCTGAGCTTGAGTTCGACCGGATCGACACGAATGGCAACTATGAGCCGGGCAACGTCCGATTCATTTCCAAGTCAGGTAATCTCAGGAACAAGCGAAAAGTCGAGGAACTCGAACAGCGAATCCGCGATCTCGAAGCGACTGTCGCAGACCTACGATCTCGCAAACGCCGGACCTAATCGTCGCTTCACGGTGATGTCGTCCGCCGGCCCGGTCATCGTGCACAACTGCGTGCTTGGCCTTGGGTTCCAGATGGGCGCGCCGAAACTCCAAGTCACGCTCGCCAAGGGCGCTCTCGGCGGCCCTCCGGTGTTCTTCACCCTGGACGAATGCAAGAAGATCGTCAACACCTACCGACTCAAGAACTACCGTATCGTTGCCGGCTGGAAGATCTGCGAGCGGATCATCGAAGACATGGCTGCTGGACGAGCTGGTTCGCACAAATGCATCAGCTGGGACAAGGAAACGATCTACCTGCCCAACGGCCTGACTCTGAAGTATCCGCAGCTCAAGAAGACGCGGAACGAAGAGAAGGGCTGGGAAGAGTGGTCCTACATGTCCGGCGTCATCCGCAAGAAGCTGTACGGCGGCCTGCTGTGCGAGAACATCGTGCAGTGCCTGGCACGCATTATCGTCGGCTGGCAGATGCTGCAAATCAGCAAGAAGTACCGCGTCGTCATGACCACGCACGATGAAGTCGTTACGAACGTCCTGGCGACTCGTGCCGCCGCGGCGCTGAAGTTCATGCTTAAGTGGATGCGCACCCCGCCTGAGTGGTGCGCGGACATCCCTCTGAACGCGGAAGGCGGCCATGCCCCGAACTACTCCAAGTGACGAAGAGAAGGCGCTGTACTTGCTGAGCAGGGTAGCGGAATTTCAGCGGAAACGGTACGTGCAGGTCGAAGGCGATGGGCGCTGCTCGGCGTGCGCTTTCCGAGCTGTTGACTGCACCGCGTTCAATGAGTTCGTTGCGCCCCTGCGCAAAGAAGAAGACATGTGCCTCTCGGGCGTTGCGTGGAAGGAGCTCTGATGGACGCGCCTGAAGCCCGAGCCGTCTTCCTCCTGAGCGGCGCTGTCGAGATCGACGGCCAGTTCTACGAAGCGGCTCCAGGAACTGGATGCGGGCAGTGCGCATTCCAAGTACCTGGTGGCAAGAACTGCATTCGTGTTCAGCACTTCCTTCGTATGACTATCCTGAAGGCTAACCCTTGCTTTGGTGTGACCGGATGGCAACTCAAGAAGAACGAAAAGTCATCTTCATCCTGACAGGCGCTGTGAGGTTCGAAGGTCGGTGGTACGAGCCAGGTGACCGGGGCGGACGCACTGTGTGTGAAGGATGCTCATTCCACTCTAGATCTTCTATGGACTTTTGCTCAGCGTTTCGCCGCGAAGCTGAACAGTTCAACCCCACACCTTGTGCACCACACTTCAAATGGCAACTCAAGAAGAACGTCGAGTCCTCTGGCTCTTAGCCGGAGTGGTGGAGTTTGAAGGAGCTCGGTACAAGCGAGTGCCGGAGCTTCAAGCAAATTGTCGAGGGTGCGCCTTTCAACATGGTGGGTGTGATGAGTTCCGGGGCATCTACTACACGTACTCAAGCGAATCCGAGCCGGCTTGTGAGCGGGTCATCTGGACCGAGGCCGAATAACCCGTTGCACTTGGTACAACGATCCATTACACTATCTGCAACGGAGCATTCATGGCAACGAAACGCCTAGCGAAACTGTCCGGTAAGGACGAACTGGACATCAAGGTCGCCAAGGTGACCAACACGCTCGTCGGCACCATCGGCTCGATGACCGACCTGTACGTCACCCTGCGCAACAAGAAGGCCGAACTCAATGCCGAGATCGCCAAACTGGATGCGCAGCTCAAGGAAACTGAGGGCCAGCTCATCGACCGCCTCGAAGCCGAGGGCTCGACCAAGGGCTCCGGCAAGCTCGGTACCTGTTCCATTAGCCAGTCGGTCGTGTTCAACGCAGTCGACTGGTCCAAGATCGAAGCCTTCGTCAAGAAGACGGGGCATTTCCAAGTCTTCCAGCGGCGACTGAGCCTCGACGCTGTGCGAGAGATCGTGGCGAACTCCGGCAAGCCGATTCCCGGCACCGAACCGTTCAACACGAAGAAGATCAACGTCCGCTCAACAACCTGAAGGAGCCCTATGGCCACCGCCAAGAAAACCGCACCCGCGAAGAAGACCGCTGCCAAACCCGGCACCGCCGTCGCCGTCAAGAAGAACATGGCCGTTGGCGCCGTGGTCGATCTCAAGGAACGTCTGCGCCAGCAGGCCGCCGAGATGAACAGTCGGGTGGCTCCGCCCTCGGGGCTGAACATCACGCTGGCCGGCAAGAAGTTCAAGTTCCCCGACGGCACGTCGACCACCGACCCGACTCAGTTCGTGGTCGTCGATTTCCTGTCCGAGAACAAGTTCTACGATCGCCCGTTCGACAAGGAAAACCCCGTCCCGCCGGCGTGCTTCGCCATCGGTACCGACCCGCGTGGCCTGGTGCCCAGCGACAATGCTCCGGCCAAGCAGGCCGACGCTTGCAGCGAGTGCCCGAACAACCAGTTCGGCTCCAACGGCAAGGGCAAGGCCTGCGCCAACGGCCGCCTGCTGGCCGTGCTGCCGGCCGACGCACACGAAGAGACGCCGCTCTGGCTGCTGCGTGTGTCGCCCACCGGCCTGCGCTCGTTCGACGGCTTCGTGTCCAAGGTCGCCAGCCAGCTGCAGATGCCGCCGGTCGCGGTGGTGGTCACGGTCGCGTTCGACGAGAACTCGGACTACCCCAAGCTCGACTTCGGCGCCTTCGAGCCGAACGAGAACCTGGAAGTGTTCGCCAACCGCCAGGACGAAGCCCGCAAGCTGCTCGAAACCGAGCCCGACGTCAGCGGCTACGAGCCGCCGGCTCCGGTGCGCCAGGCCAAGGCCCCGGCCAAGCAGGCTCGGCGCTAAGCCATGCCAGTCAGGCCTGAGTACACCCGGCGGGCGTTGGAATCCTTCCCACGCCTGATGGGGGTGCTCAACAGCCTGACCGAAGAAGAAGTGTTTTTCTGCCTCGACCTCGAGTCGAGGACTCTGCGTCGTCGATCGCTTATCGACAGGTTGATCTCGCGAGCAGTTAGGCTCAAAGAGATCTCGTTCACTCGCCAACTCAAGGAGCAATTCCATGGCACGCCCCAAGAACGTCTCGAAGATGACCCCGGAAGAATTCAAGGCTGCGAAGGCCGCGGCCAAGCAGGCCGTCGCTGACGCGAACCTGGCCGTCAAGATCAGCGCCAAGGACCTCGCCGCCGGTGAGAAGGAAGCCGCCGCACAGGCGAAGGCCGCCGCGAAGGAAGCTGCGCTCAACGCCAAGGCCGCCGAGAAGGCCGCCAAGGCGCACGAGAAGCTGGTCGCCGCTGCCGCCAAGGCTGCCGAAGGCCTGGCTGCGTTCAGCGCGACCGAGTAATCCTGGCCGGGTCTCGGGAGAGACCTCGCTTGGTACAGCCCTCGGCGCTACGTGTGCCGTGGGTCGTCACAGAGTGAGTGAGCATTCCCTGTATAGCGTTTCGAGGACAGCGTCTGTCGAGTGCGTAAGATCCTTCGGGTATACGAGGCCACACCGCCACATAAAAACTGGCGTACAGAAGCGAAGTCGGTAGGATCATTCCCTGCATAGCGTTCACTCACTCTGTGACGATCTACAACCCCAAGGAGCCCACATGTTCGATCACATTTCCCTCGACATCGAAACTCTCGGCACCACGGCCGACTGCATGATCCTCAGCGTGGGCGCCGTGAAGTTCGACATCGAGACCGGCGATATTCACAACGCCGGCTTCTACCGCAAGGTGTCCATCGAGTCAAACAAGGCCTGGAAGCGCGACTTCAGCGCCGACACGCTGCGCTGGTGGATGAACCAGAAGGATGCCGCCCGGCTCGAAGCGTTCAAGATGGATGCCGGCAGGCTGGATCCGGCCATCATCGGTGTGCCGCTGGAAGAGATGCTTAACAACCTCAGCGCGTGGATGGGCGACATCAAGCACCCGAACGTGTACAAGGTCTGGGGCAACGGCGCCGACTTCGATCAGCCGTTCTTGCAGCACGCGTACAAGGAAGCCGGCGTGCCGGTGCCCTGGAAGTTCTGGGACAACCGCTGCCTGCGCACGTTGAAGAACCTGCCTGTGGCGCGCAGCGTCAAGCTCGAACGCGCCGGTGTGCACCACAACGCGCTGGACGATGCAATTCATCAGGCGAACCTCGTGTGCGCGATCTGGCGGCTGCTGCCGAAGAAGTAAATATGGAGCCGAAACGCTTTGTCGGCGGCCGGATCGTCGGCGGCCACTCTCTGCATCCTGCTGAACGGCCTGACGCCTGTCAACCTCAACATCATCGCTGCCCTGAGCCCCGCGTCGTTGACTGCTGCGGGGTCAACGACGGGTGGGACATCCTTGAATGCCCGCACTGCGGTAAGCAATGGAGCGCGTCGTGTAGCTTCGACGATGATTATTCGTGATGTTCGCTGACAAGAGGCTTAAGGCCTGGGAAGAGCGCATCAACCAGATGCCGCACCACCGGCGCAACTTGTCGTGGACTGCCACCGGCTACGGTCACTCGCCAACAACTCACATGGTTAAGACCGAGCCTTTCGGTCCGTGGCGCCGAGTCTGGGCCTATTGCATTTCCAACTCGGGCACGTGCTATGTCAAGATCAAAGGGCGGCGACACGTCGTCGATGTCTAGAGCGGAGCTCGAACGGTATCTGCTGGACTTGAAGTCCAAGAACCTGTCGCTGAAACGCCGGCTCGACAACCGTACCGCTCAGGTGGAGCTGCTACTTCAGCAGATCGTCGAGATTAAAGCGGCGATCGAGGCGAGTGGGTTTGAAATCGATATTACTTGGAGTGGAGAATGAGTGCGTGGATTTATCCAGACTCGAACGGCCTGTACTTGCTGAACCCGGCAACGCAGAACAACGCCCGTGTCGAGGTTAAGTTTCGAAATGGTTCGGGCGGCGAAGACATCACGAGTAACTTCGATTGGGCGCAAGAAGGTAGCGGTGACGACATCATCGCCTACCGCGTCGTCGACGCGATCCGCCAGCGCGAGTCCGACCCCAACGGCCTCAGCCCTCACGCCCCTGGCGCCAAGCTCGACGCCGGTAAGCTCCGGCCTGCCTTGGTGCTGGGCGGCTTTGCTCGCGCACTAACCGAGGTGTGCAAGGTCGGCACCTACGGCGCCACGAAGTACACCGACAACGGCTGGATGGAAGTCCTCAACGGTGTCACGCGCTACGACGACGCGAAGCTGCGCCACTGGCTGGCCGAGAAGTCCGGCGTCGAGTGCGACGCCGACACTAAGCTGCTTCACGCCTCGCACGAAGCCTGGAACGCGCTGGCCAGGCTCGACCTCCTCCTCCGCCAACGAGAAAGCGCCCATGGCCTCGAAACCCGAAACGACGTTCATCCAGTCGGTGCACCGCCACTTCCCCAGGCCGGCGACGTTCCATCACGAGAAGATGAACAACCCGTACAACAGCGGGACGGCTGACGTCTGGTACAGCGGTAAGCGTGGGGATCTCTGGGTCGAGTACAAGTTCCTCAAGGAGGGCAAGATCCCGGCGCGACCTGGCACACTGATCGATCTGGTGACGAAGCAGCGCTACTTGTCCGCGCTGCAGCTCGACTGGCTCGAAGGCCGGTACACCGAGGGCCGAAACGTGGCAGTCGTGGTCGGGTGCAAAGAAGGCGGCGTTGTGTGGTTTGATGGCGCCTGGCGCGAGCCGATGGCTGCCGAAGAATTTCGTTGTCGGCTCCATACGCGGGTCTCCCTCGCCGCCTGGATCATGGGGCAAGTTCTGTGAGCCTTGACCACTTATTCACCACCGCCCGTGTCGTCACTGCCGTCTATCGCATCGTTTCTACCACTCTTCTTCTCGCTTACATCGCTCGTCGCATGGCTGAGCACAAGCCAATCCCGCGCCGACATCGGCGTGCGATCTTCACCGCCGATTTCAATGACAGCTCGTACGAAGAAGCAGAAGCCCAAAGAGCTCTGGACCACCGCCCAGCAAGACGCCGCTCAAACTGAGGGCTGGTGCTTGGAGTGGGTGTTTGCTCCGAGCGGCCGACCGCTCGGTATGCAGGCGTTCCCGCATAACTCCGACGCGTCAATCGCCGACGTGCGTAAGCACATTCGCACACAGGCGCAGAACCGGCGTTCGCTTCATCTCGAAGCGCTGCGCGCCATCGTCCATAGCAAGGTGGGTGTGTGATCTCTTGCCCCAGCTGGAACGCCGCCCGGCGTCCGAACCACGAACCACTCAGGAGTATTCCCATGAACGAACCGATGCTCGCCAGTCCTGTGGACTTGGCCAAGCTCTCGTACCCCAAACTCGCGTCCCCTAAGCTCGACGGCATTCGTGCTGTGGTGCGCGGTGGCGTGGTGCTGAGCCGCCGGCTGAAGCCGATCCCGAACCTGTACGTACAGCGCATGTTCAAGATGTTCGAGCACCTGGACGGCGAGCTGATCGTCGGCCCACCGAACGCGCCCAACGTCATGCAGGCCACGTCCTCAGGCGTCATGGCGATCAAGGGCGAGCCGGACGTGACGTTCTTTGCTTTCGACCATCTGCTGGTGCCGTCGGACCCGTACACGGTCCGCCAGGGGCGCCTAAACAGGGTGCTGGCCGAGGAGTACGCCATGCTGGCCGGCGTGGACCAAGTCATGGTCCGCCACGAGCGCGAACTCCTCGCATTCGAACAGCGCTGCCTGGACCTTGGCTACGAGGGCATCATGGTGCGTGATCCGGCTGCGCCTTACAAGTTCGGTCGCAGCACCCCGCGCGAGGGCGGACTGCTGAAGATGAAGCGCTTCGAGGATGCCGAGGCGCGCATCGTGGCCTGTGTGGCGGAGTTCGAGAACACGAACGTCGCTGTGCGCAACGAGGTGGGCCGCACGAAGCGCAGCACCGAGGCCGCCGGCCTGGTGCCCAAGGACATCCTGGGTGCGTTCGTCGTGCGCGGTATCAATGGCCAGTTCAAGGACGTGGAGTTCAGCCTGGGCGGCTTCACGGCGGCCCAGAAGATGGACTTCTGGCGTCAGAAGGACTCGCTGCTGGGCCGCGTGATCAAGTACAAGTTCTTCGCGCACGGTGCCAAGGACGCGCCGCGGCATCCGGGGTTCTTGGGGTTTCGGGATGAGATTGACATGTGATGCTCATCGGTGACTCGAACCGCTCGCGCCGCAACTTCATCCAGAAGTGCGAGTGCGGCGCCTACCTCTTCCCGCATCGCCGCACTGGCGGCGCGTGCACATACGGGCCGCGTCGCGACTACTACCTGGCGCTGCGCGCGGAGTTGTCAAAACCTGAAGCGGAGGCGTTGCTGCCTTCGTGGCAATTGGAGAAGATGCCTTGAGCTACCCGCACGAACAAATCGTCCTCGACTGGCTCAAGGGCGTGCAGATGCAGTACCAGGATGGCGGCCTCTGGGTCGACATCCCGAAGCCCGAGGCCGCCAAGAAGGTGCCGCACTTCTACGTGAACGAGGTGTACCGCCGCAAGCCGGTCGTGCTGCGTTACCGGCTGGCTCAGGTCGGCGACCTTGTTGTTGCGGTGAACAATGTCCAGGAGCATGACACCGTGGCTAAGTACGCAGGGTTCGTCAAGTGGATCTCCGACTGGTTGGAGCAGGCCGCGTGAACCCGTGGGGCCTGAGCCATCAGCAAGAGCGAGTTCTACTCGTTCTGACCCAGGTGCATAGCCGCACGAAGGTCGCGCTCGTTTTGAAGCTCGGACTTGCCACGATCGACACGCACATCAAGCTCGCCCGACTCAAGATGGGGCAGACTACAACTATTGGCGTCGTTCTGGTCTACGATCGGTGGCGCCGTAGCCAACGATCATCGGAGCAAGAGCATGTCAACTCAACCTCAGAAGTGGTGCTGCCGGTGCCTGATGCCGGGCCACCTGGCGCACGCGTGTAAGCAGCCAAACCCTAGGCCTCCGCAGGAAGAGAAGAGTGGGAACCAAACACCGAAACCTAAGCCCCCGTGAAGCGCAGAGTGCTGCGCTCCGAGAACGGATGCTTGAGTATTTGAAAGAGCATCCTGGGCTTTCAATCAGCGAACTCGCTATCGCTCTTGAATCCAACACCCGCGCCATGCTCTACGCCACCGGCGTAGCTCAGGCAGAGGGGCTGATCATTCAGAGCGGCGAGCGCCGCATCCCTCGCGCTCAGGGCGGCGTCATGACGTACCCAGGCTGGGTGCTGATCGGCGAAGCAACACGCCGGCATTCCAAGATGAATAACCGAGAGCTCGGTTGTGATGTTCAACACATTTTGCTCGGCTTGGGCCGGGCTCGGGAGTGAGAGATGAAGACAAGACTGGATTCCGTGATGAGCACTGACATCAAAGCCCTGACCATGGCTCGCTTGATCCTCCACGTCTATCTCGTTACAGGCGAAGCGGTCAAGATCAGCGAAGTCGCCAAGTCCATGGGGACTAACGCCAAGAAGATCAATGAGCTGCTATGGGATCTTCACTCAGACTTTGACCTTGTTGATGTCGTTGTCGAATACACGAACAAGCAATACCCGATGCTGCCGTCGACCTTCAAGAAGGCGCCGGCCGTCCAACCTAGCCGGAAGATGTTGATCAAGCAGATCAACAACTCGCGCGCCATTCAGGGGTCGTGATGGCCAACGTCTGGATTGCTCGCGCTCCGCCGGGGCGCCTTGAGTGCGATTACGAGGTCGCTGAGTTTGGTGTCAAGATCCTCATCAGGTTCAAGAATCCAGACGATCCGGTTTCACATGCCGTTCAAGCCGGCATTGCTGCGAGCCAGGCCGACGGTGTCGGGGATCTTCAGAACGTCCTCGTCGCACTCGGCTTCGCTCGCCCTGTGGCTCGTGATGCGGCTGTGCTCGTCACCGAGTTGCTCAGTCGTTTCGGCGCTCTGCACTCGTTGCCAGGCGCCAGGGACGTCCTTCGTCGTGTGGAGTTCAAGCAATGAGCCGGAAATCCTGGCGCTTCGGTGCGCCGCCGGGGCCTGGCTGGTGGCCCACGCAGCTCGTTGACACGCCCGCTGACGCGCCGATCGGGTACCGGTGGTGGGATGGTCGAGCGTGGAGCCTGGAAGCGTACGACGACGTCAACGCGATACGGGCTGGGCTCTTGGCCACGATCCGCTCGGAATTCACCACGTCGGAGATCATGTGGCGTGACTGGGTGCGAGGTGGGAGATGAGCTTTGCCGGGCCGAAGTATCCTGCTGGCGTCCACGCCTACATGGACATCGTGTGGCATCGGATGATCTTCTTGTTCGACGATCCAGCCACTGAGGCCTGCGCTCTCGCTATGAACGCGTACTGGTCGAATCCGGACAACGAGTTGGTCGGCACTGCGAAGGTCATGACTGCATTGGGGTTCAGCGAACGAGACCTTCAGACCGTTCTTGCCGCGATCCGAGCTGCGTTCCCCGATGTGAAGGATAACGAAATGATGGCTCGCATGATGCGGCATGGTGTTGAAATCAGAGTGAAGGAACGGAAATGAGCAAGAGCTACGTCACCATGGAGCAGCATCAATGCTTCATCTGTCTCAAGTCCTATGACACGGGCGCGATTCTGCTGAACAGGCATCTGCGCCCGATGTTTGAATCCAAGACGGTCACCGGCCGCGACCCATGCCCCGAATGCGCGAAGCAGCTGGGCGCCGGGTTCGTCGCGTTGGTCGAGGCCAGCCAGGAACGTGGTGAGATGAAGCGCTCCGGCGTCTACGGCTTCATCAAGGAAGCTGTGTGGCCGTTCGATGTGCCGGTGCCGGCTGGTCGGATCTGCTACGTCGAACCTGGCGTGTTCACCAAGTTGGAGAGCATGAAGGCGCCGACATGACTGAAGACGAGATCGAAGCGATCCTCCGCGCCGCTGGCGCCGAGTACCGACACATGGGGCGCGGCGTCAACGCCTGGTGCATGGGCGGCGACTTGATGCCGATGATCGAAGCGTTGCTTGCGGCGAAGGCCGCACCTGTGGCGCCTGCCGAGCCCGCTGAAGGCTGGGTGCTGGTGCCGAAGCGCATGACTCAGGAAATGCGCGATGTGACGGACAGCGAGGGCTGGA
>ERZ724509.47-NODE-47-length-56184-cov-5.659677_pt1 | contig 56184 bp, 50 predicted proteins | sample MGYA00376042_ERZ724509 | MGnify/ENA primary metagenome ERZ724509 (study PRJEB28724, sample SAMN07190887) | wastewater metagenome | isolation source: effluent of sewage treatment plant in Hong Hong | place: USA: Christiansburg, Virginia | collected 2016-03-01 ...
TAAAGCATCTCCTGCTATAGAATTAAATTTAGGAATTTTCACAAGTTCTGAAATTGCTGTGAGGGGTCTGCCTTCATATAAAAATTGATAACCTGCTTTAAGTTTATTAATATGAGGTAATTTTAAAACTTTATCTATATATGGATTACCTTGATATTTTTTAGCTATGTCTGGTAATTGGTCTGTAAAAGTATCAAAAGCTATGTTTTTTGTTGCTTCAATATATTCACCTTGCCATTTTTTATCTTGATTTTTTTCTTTAAAATATTTATAAGCTGATTTATCTCGTTCTGTTTTAGAGTACTTATCCACAAACTCTTGTTCTTTGTCAGAAAACTCAAAAGAAAAATCATTATGTAGTTTATCAAGATAACTGCTGTACAAATTATTATCATATTCATCATCTAATCTTTTTGGATAATTGGTTTCTGTATTCCCTAAACTTCTTGCAAATGGAGTTAAATATTGGTTAATATAGTTAGTTTTAGGATTTGTTTTTTCATATTCTCTTTTGTATTTTACCCATTGTGGAGCTTCTGCTGTAATTGTAACCTCTTTTAATGGAGTAGCAGTATAAGTATCAGAATTTTTATCATAACTTGTTAACTTACCACTATTGTATAAATCTTTATATTCAGGAGAACTTATATCATATTCTTTAATCTGATTATTTTGATTAACTTTTACTTTTTTATTAGGAGGGTAAACACTTCCATCTTGTGCATATTGACTTGCAACAGGTAATGTTTCTACTAAACTATCTATACAGCCATGACAACCTTCTGATAGTTTTTGTTTAACCCAATTTCTTTTATTTGCAGGAATTATTACTTTATCTCCATTAGAGTTTTCAAGTATTAATTCATTATGTTCTGCTTCTACGTTTATATTTTTATACATAATATTAATTTTTAGGAATTACTAATCCATGTTTAGCTGTAAATTCAGTATCACCATTTCTAATACTTACACCATTTTTACCAATGGTTAAATCTACTCCACCTTCTTTATGTGTAGGATAACCTTTTAAATCTTTAACAAGTTTCCACTTTCCACCTTTAGTAAAGTTAGTTTGTAAACCTTTTTCAGCTTTTAATTTACCTTTACAATCTATTTCTAACAAACCCTCTCTTTCTAATTCTCTGACTTTAGCTTCAACATCAGATTCTTGTACTTCTGTTATAGTTTGTTTTGCCGTATCTTGTATAATAGATTTAACAAAGAATGTTACCCAGTTATTATCTTTGTTTAGAAGTTGTAGAAATTGATTTTCAGAAGTGTCTATTTTTGAGTTTTTTTCTATTTTATAATACTTATCACTAAATGATAAAAAATCATAATAATATCCATTATACTCATAGAATGTATTGTTATATAAACTAATTTGTTTACCTTTTTCTTTAGCTATCCAAAATTCCTCTCTAGTACTATCTTCTTTTTTTGCATTATAAACATTATCTTCATTTTGAGATAAAATTAAATCTTCCTTTAATCTACCTTTCTGAAATAAATCAGATTGTACTTCTAGTATTCTACGGGTTTTAGTATCTGTTTTTATAGTTTGCTTACTTAACCCTAAAGGAAATAAAGAAGATTTTTCTCCTTGTTCAATACCATAACCGCTAATTTGTTCATCTGAACGAAACCATCCAATACCTTTATCTGTTGCAAATTGAGCATGACCTTTAATACTAGGTGTAATTAATGGAGTAGATATTTCATTTTCTGTATAGTTAGTACCACCTGCTACTGTTAGGTTGGAATAATATTGGGTTGGGGTTTTAACAGTATTTGATTCCTCTAATGCTTTTTCATATTCATCATAAGAAATACTATTATTTTCTCCAGATAAATAGTAAACATTTTTATCTTCGTCAAACTTAGCATTTGGAGTGTTTTTGTCAACAATTTTATATTTGGAATAAAAGTTACCTACTTTAGCATAATAATAATTATCTGATTGAAATGTAAATATATTATTGTTAATTATTTTCTGTAGTTTTGTTTTTTCTTTAGCAATATCAATCTCAACATTATAGCTATAATTACTACTAAAATCTATTAGTTTTTCGTCTATTGTGTTTCCTTTACTATTTTTAAATAATTCTACTTGTTCTTTAGGTATTTGTAAATCATTTTGAATTTTATTCCAAAAAGTATTAGTATTACCTAATTGTTTATACCATTGATTAATTTTTGATATATTACTATTAATTTTATCAACTACCTTTAAAGTATAATTTACTTGATTTTGTGCTAAAGCTTGATTAAATACATTATCTGTACTTTTTATTTCTTGATTTACATCAGAATTTAATATAGTATTCGCAGCTAATTGAAAATAATCTTCTACTTTTTTATCAGATGTAAAACCTGCTTGTTTTATAATACTATTAAAAAAGTCTAATACTTTATCAAACCATGTAGTTAATCTTTTTTCTTGATATGTATCATTTTTAAAACCTTCAACAATTCTTTTAGCTATAACTTTACCTATAGCTTCTTCTCTAAGTTTTGTTAGATTATCTTGATATTCTGGTAAACTACCATATTCCTCTATAACTTCCTGATATTCATCATATTTTTCTATGTCTAATATCATAGAATTATACAATGGACTTTTTTGTTGTTTAAGAAACTCTACCAGAAAATGACTAGCTTCTTCTGGTAAGGTATCAATAGTTGCTTTATTATTAGATACATAAGCTATTTTAGATAGCATATCTGCTACAGCTATAACACCTTTATTTTTATACCTAGATTGTTCAAGTGTTTCAACTTTTACACCTAGTAGTGAAAGAAAGTTGGTTACTTTTTGGTCTAATTCTTTATTTGCTTTTTCATCTGTTTTAGAAACAGTTTGAAAAAAATCATTTGATGGAAAATTAGTTGAAAAATAAGCTTTTCTAGTACCTTCTCTTGTAACTACTTTTGATGTTATATATGGTGCTAAAGCAGGAAACTCTGATTTTACTTTTTGTAAGTATGATAATTCACTATTATTACCTATATATACAGGCATTTCTTCATACTTATTTCTAAAACCTATAAGTTGTCCTTGTGGAACAGCTTTAGCATAAGATATGAGTTCTTCATAACTAGGTTCTTCTAGTTTTCCTTTAAAACTTGGTAAATTAGTAATAGAAAATAAGGTCAATGTATCATTGATACTGTGACCTTTTGATAACAAATCATCAAATAATTTACTTTTGTTACCACTATTATCTAGTGCTACATATTGATTTGATTCTATATTGTAATTTACACAACTCATATTGTACAATTTAAAATTTCAGGTATTATTGATGTACGATTAGTTTTTCCTTTGTTTAATACTTTCTTCTTAGATACTTCTACTATTTCACTTAATCTACTATCATCTGTTGAAGCTAGTATTTCACCTATTATATCTTGTCTACTGTTTTCTTTAATATTTGAAGTTTCATAACCAAATAAAACATTTTTTACTATATAACTTGGTATTGTTGGAAATAATGCATTTTTAAAAGATATATTTCCTTGTGTTAATATAGTATATTTAGCTAACTTGTTAAAAAAGGCTACAGTCTTATCACTTTTATTGTATAACTTATCCATTACACTATAAACTGTATCTACATTAGCATCATATCTAAGATTAATAACACTAAAGTCAGAATTACTTACATTATCATTAAAGTTTAATGATTTAGCTAATACTACTAATGGGTCATTTTGTGATGGATGAACAATCAGTTTCTTGTAAGCTGTTTTTAGTTCTGAATACATTTTTTTTAAATCCACTGCTTCTTTTAATGTTAAATGTGATTGTACTAATCCATTTATAATAGTTGATTTAAAAACAGATACATTTCTTTCAAAGTTTCTTCTAAGTCTAATCTGTTCTTTCATATCAGAACTAGAATTAAAATTTTGTTCTATGTATTCGTCACTTATTAATTTTAACTTTTCTAAAGTAAATAAATTTTTCACAAAGTTAGATGAATTTTTTGCTAAATTTCTATAAGTTGTTTGTGAATTTTTATCAGATAGAAAATTATCATAATTAATCATTACTTCTGATAATTGTTTTTGAATATTTTTAAAATCAAAAAGTCTTTTACTATTTTCTTCAATAGTTTTACCATTCAATTTAGCATCAAATCTACTGTTGTTTACAAAATTACTTAATACTCTACTAGCATTTTCAATTACTTTATATTTATTTAAAGTGTAACCTGACATATCCCATGTATTAACATGGTCTGTATCATAGGTTATACCTTTTTTTAATTGTTTTGTTTTAATATATTCAACTACTTCTTTATTTGTTAAAATATCTACTATATTATCAAATGGTACACCAACTCTTAACATAAATAAAGCTGTATTAGCAGTATCTATATTAAAATTAGCTAATGCGATATAAGGGTCTTTTGCAGCATCAACTGTAGCATTTATCAATTGTGATAAAGCATCTGCTATAGGCATTGTCTGACCATTAATAATAATTTCTGTTCTATTCAACATTAAGTCTTGTAGCTTATTTTTTGGTATAAGACTATTTAGAACATCCATAACATTAAAGTTGTCAACTTTCCAAGAACTTTTAAATCCTAAACCATATTTGATAGCTACTGCATGATTAGTAACATGTGTTGCTACAATACCTAGTGTTTCTTTAGCTTGTAACATTGTAAACCTCTGGTCTAATGCTTTATTAGCTGCTAGTATACTATTTTTCTTAGGTTGTAAATCATCTTTTGATATATTCTTACTAGCTTTAATAGTATCTTCAATTTGCTTATTATCAATTGTGATACTTTTCATTTTTTTCAGATATTCAGGTTTGTTTAGAATATCTAAATATAAATCAAGTAATTGATTATCAATTGAATCTAAATCATCAAAATTCCTTAACAGTAAATTCAATTTATCAATATCAAAGTCAGAACCTTGTTTATATGGTAATTGAGCAGGTACTACTATAGTATTAGAATACATAGCAGGTAAAAATCCTTTTATTGTAATCTTATCAAATGCTGTATCAGGTTGTGTAGGTATTCTATATGCTACAGCTTCAAACATTTTCTTTTGTTTATCATTCAGATTTTTCTTAGGAAAATACATTTTTGCTTTATTATCCCACTCTACTAAATCTTTAAATTTAGTATTATATGGCACATATACTTCTACTCCTGTTGAAGAACCATCTTCATTGATTTTGTAAAACTGTAAATCTTCTCTACCTTCTACTTGAAAACCAGCACTACTTACCATTGCTTTAGAGTCACCTGTAAGTTTTATAGTCATTGCTTTTTTTCTAACAGCAGATGTTAAAGCATTTTGTACTAAAGTTTTATTGTTTATAAAATCCATCATACTTGAATTTTGTAAACTGTCTATAAAACCTAATGACATATTCTTACTAATAGCTAACTTGATAACCTTATCTTTAAAAAACTTAAAAGATTTATGATTTATATCAATATTAAAATTAGAATCTATGTTAAATTCATCTATAAAATCTTTTTCTTGTTTTTGTAATTTCTTTATTAATAGTTCTTGATGTTTTTCTACTATTTCTTGATTACCATTTTCATTTAAATCAATTAAGTTAGCTATTTGAACACCTAAGTTTATTTTCTTTTTACTAGGTGCTTGTTGTACTTGAATACCATAACCATTCCAATCTAATAATTGCTGATAATTAACAGCATCATCTTTGTATGTTATATTACCTTTATTATCATGTATGCTAAGTTTCTCACCATTTACAAGTTTCCTACCTAGTTTAATACCTGAATCATATATTAGAATATCAGATTTACTATCTTCTAACATTTGTCTAATATTATCCAATCCTTTACCATTAGATAAAGCTTTACTTAATGGTAGTACAGACATCTTTAAAAACACTGGTTGTCCTGTATTTAAATCATTACCAAAATATTGTGGTTTTGATACTTCTACACTAGCATTATTTAATTCTATATACAATTTATTTAATCCTTCATAATCAGCTTCATTTAAATCTTGTCTTTTTTCAATTTCATCTATTTGATTAAATAGATTATTAAGAGTATCATTCCATAAACCACTAGCTTTTAATGTATACCTATGAAAATTTCTAGTTACATAAGCTTGTGCATCTGTAGAATTACCTTCAAAACCTTTATCTTTATCACCTTTAATATCTTCTACTGTTATTACTCTAATTCCTTTTTCACTAATAGGGTTACTACTAGGATGAACATTATTGTAATGTTTTATATATTGTTTATCGTATCTTAATCCTTCTTTAGTTGCTGTAGCTGCTGATAGACGTTTTGTAGGGTCTTTATAGTAATTTAAACTTCCTGTAATACCAGCTTGTTGTTCAGCCATTAAAACAGCATATTTAACTAAGAAATCTCTCATAAACCTTTCATCATAAGATTCCTTATTTAAAGCATTTATTCCACCTATAGGTTTTTTCCTTAAACTAGTTCTACCAATACCTGTTTTTTTAGATATTTTCTCAAACATTGTAGTTGCTAATTTAGCAACAGCATGATTACTGTGATTATCAGAATACATTAGTTCTATTAAAGCTTTCTTTTCTACATCTGTAATAGGTGTATTACTTATAGCTTTACTTTTAATATTTTTATATTCATCACTATTAGATAAACCAAAAGCATCAAAAGTAGGTAATTCAAACTGTATATCTTTAATACTATCTTTATGTTGATAATTTTTAGTTATAAAATCAATCTCATAATCTAATACTTTCATTAGATTACCTGTATTATCTTGATTATAACCTGAAAAAGTAACAGCAAATTCTGTTGTTTTATCACCATTAAATATATAAGGAATAGTATTATTATGCATTACTTGGTCTATAAACTGTAATGACATATCTTCTAATGACTGTTTTGAGAACAAAGATGTATTAGGTGTACCATCTTCTTGTGAACCATTTAATTGGTCTAATTGTTCTAATTTAGCAATACCTATAGATTGTATATTGTGTAGTTTTTTATGTACAACACTATGATTACTCAATGAATGTTGAGTATCACCATCTGCGTTTTTAAGACTAAATATTTTTGCGTTATCTCCTGCATGAATAGCTTGTAATTCAGCTATTTTTCTAAGTTTTTTATTCTCTTTCTTTAATATTTCTTCTACTGATAGATTTTTGTTATAACCATCTATAATAGATTTAGTAACCATGTTTAAATCTAAACTATCAAATTTAGAATAGTTTTTTAAAAATGTAGTACCAAAAAAATCATCATATAACTTTCTTTTTTCTTCAATTCCTAAAACTTTATCTTTTGGTAAAACTTCTTTACCTTTATATTCATCTACATTATCTTGTATTTTAGCTACTATCTTATTGTAACTATCATCTATAAAGTTTTCTCTACCTTGATTAAGTATTGATATACCACCATCTTTGTATATCTTAGTTACAATAAAAGTATTTTCAGTTTTACCAAATGCTTTATATAAAAGATTTTGTAAATTAAATTCATCTTCTGTTGGGTTTTCATTATAAAACCCTGCCATTTTAAGTATATTTTTATGAGCTACATTTAAATAATTCTTAGGAAAGGTTAATGATACTATGTTCTTTCTAAATTGTTCAAATGTAGCGTTTTTCTGTAAGTCAATATTATTGAAAATATTATACATATAGTCTTTAGGTTCTAAAAAACTATTTTCTGTTTCACCTTGTTGTGTTAAAGCTAACAGTTTTATTTGTGTTAGCATTTCATTGAACAAGTCTACTTCATCATTTCTTTTACTTGACATAGTATCTTTTACAGCATTTTCATTATCATGTTTTGATTCTTCATAATCTGCTATATTAGTATTTACTATCTTATCAAAGTATTGTAGAATATCTTTACCTAGATTATTAATCTTAGTATAGATATTACTTACACCATATTCACTTTCAAAATCTTCAATATAAGATTCTTTTATATCACTAACAAGTGTTTTCTTGATACCTTTTCTAAAAAAAGCTTCAAAATAATTAAATGTTACACCATTTATCTCCCAACCTTTTTTTCTTATTGTTTTTCTATAGTCTTTACTAGTTACAAACTTTACTAAATCAACACCTCTTTCATTTTTTAACATCTGTAAACCATTGTATATAGCACTATTAAACAAGTGTAGTTTATCACTATAAAACATGTTGCTAGTACTACTTAAAGGTATAGTGTTGTCTTCAAGATAGTTATCAACTATATCTTGATTATTTAATACTTCTTCTAGTGTAATACTATTTGATGTATTTGGATAGTATTTTGATAATATTTCTTCTGTAACAGAATTACCAAATCTATCAATTAATTCTTGATGTACTTTATTTTCAGGTATTAAACAAGCCATTTTATTTTATTTTATAAACAATCTTCTGTTTTATCACTATCTTTTTCATTTTCTTGTACTTCTAGCATTCTTTTAGCTGTTTCTGAAAGAGGTTTTTTAGTTTCTGTTTCAACAGATGCTTTTCCTAATGTTTCAGTTGAAGCAAAATCAGCAGGGTCAAAATCATCATCTAATGTTTCGTCAACTGTTGTAGTAGCTTTAACTACAGGTTTACTTGGTTGTACTAATGATTTATCATTAAATGAAAATTTAGAACCATGAAACAAGTGAGTACCATTTATATCGCTATAAGGAGTTAAACTAACTGATGTTCCTGCTTCTGCTAAGAAGTTAAGATAATCATCTTGTAATTTATAGCCTGATGAACCTATATAACCCAATGTTTCAACATTTATTTTATTTTCTTTTACTAAATAATCATTAATGTTTAACAATCTTGAATCTAATACATCTTTACCTTCTTTAGTTATACTGATTTCACCATCTAAGTTTCTTTCAGTTAAAGGTGTTGTTATAATAGTACCATTTTTAGCTACAGATATTTCCCAAATACCATTTTCATTTTTACGTATTAATGCTGGTGAGCTACCTTTATCATTTATTCTTTCTTGTAGTTTATCTATACTATCAACATAATATAAGAAATTACGAAATAAATTAGTAACAGTACTAAAGTTTCTAAACTCTCCATTATCAGCTGCTTTTTCAAAAGATACTATAGCATGTGATAGTAAATCAGTAATAGATATTTGAACAGGTTTACCATTTTGTGTAACTGTAACTTTGGTATCTAATGTATTCAATAATAATGGTATTGTTGTACCATTTTCTCTTGAAATCATATAACCTCTACCTTGTTCTAATTCAATATTGTAACCACCTATTTCAAGTTGTTCATTTTTACCTATAACTATCTCTGCATCATTACCAATCTCTACATCAGTAGGACTTTTTTGAAAAGGTTTTATTCTTTCAGCAAATCGTTCATCTGTTTCATTTTCTTCTTTAACAGGTATATCATACAAAGACATTTTACCTATACTGGTAATTTTAATGTTATTGTCTTTTTCCCATGCTTCTTTTATATCGTTACGTAATTTACTATTTTTAGCGTTTTTTTCCAAATAAACACCTAATACTTTTCCAGATTCAGGCTCAACAGTAGTCAAATAAATATCATCATCAGTTATCTGAACAGAAAATTCAGTTTGATGATTTAATTTATAAGCAAGATTATGAAAATTTCTTTTTTCTTCTAGTCTATCAGGATTAATAGTTTCATTTATATCTGTATTTCTAAAAGCGTTAACAGTATTAGCATAATCTTCATTATTAAATACTGAACCTTGAACATTATTATTATTGACTTGTGTTTTAGCACTAATCTTATTAGTGTTTAATTTATCATAATAAAATCCTTTTTTATTAGTCCATGTGTAAAACTTTGATAATAATCTTAATTGTATATTTTTAACTTGTCTTGCTTTATCTTCTGTAAAACCTGCTTTTTCAGATATACTGTTATAAAACTTATCTACTTGTTCTTTATATCTATCATATACTTCTTTATTAGTATCTATAAGTTTTTTCCAATTCTCATATAATTCAGTATCTGCTTCTGTATTATCTTCTAAGTTATCTCTATTAGATTTAATAGCATCACGTAATCTGTTATATATAAGATTTAAAGACTCTCCATAAGTATTTTTATCTAAATCAATTTGATTATCTGGAAATCTATCATTATAACTATTAACAGTTTTTTGAAGTTGATTAAATAATAAATCTTTATCAGAAACATCATCTAAATTTTGTCCTTCTTCTTCTAATACTATTTTTTCTTCATCTGATTCTACTTCTTTTTTCATATCAGCTCTCATTTCAGCTCTTGCTGTATTAAACTGATTTCTATTATCATATAATTCTCTTAGACTATCAGGTAGGCTTTCAGCATCAATATCCAAATCTCTTAATTCACTATATGTTTCAGTAGCTTCTTGTATAAACTCTTGATTGTATATAGAATTATCAGCTTTGGTAATTAACAGTTCTAGTTCTTCAATAGACTTTTCTGTTGCTTCTAATTGTTTTAATAAGTTATTATATGTTTCTTGATGTTTCTTTTGATTTTCTTTTGAAAATGTTTTTTTAACCTCTTTCTTACTATTAAAATATTGTTTTTCTGCTATTTCAATAGCTAATTCAGTATTAGCTTTTTCTTGTTTAACTGATTCTAGTTTTGTAACATTATCTTGTTTCTTTTCTTCATTTATTTTAAGTTCTTTTAGTAGTTTATCTAAATATGTTTGAGAATAAATACGTAAACTTTCTAAATAACTTCTTTCATCACTATAAATTTCTTTTACATTATTTTCTAAATCAAATTTAGTAACACCATTAATAAAAGACATTCTATCAGTTGATTCATCAAAATATGCTATTCTAAACATATCTGTATTACGTAAACTACCTTTATCATCAGTATATGTATCAGATAAAGCTATTTTACCTTTTATATACTTACCATCTGGAGTTTTATATAATACAACTTTGTTTTTAAATTTCTTCCATATAGATATACCTTCTGATTGATAATCATGTACTAGATTACCTTCTTTACTGTTTATGTTGACAACATTTCTTTTAAATAAAGCTAATGGTATATTTCTACCTTTATTGTTGAAACCTCCTTCTGTATTTAAAACATTAACATAAGGTAAACCATCTTTATAAAACAGTTTTGTAACTTCTACTGTTTCTACTGTTTCACCATTTATATATTTTCCACCAACACGTTTATTAATCTTAGACCTAAGATTGAATACTTGACCACTTTGAATTAAATGTTCATCTACACCATCTTTATCATATTTATATTCTAATTCTGTTTGTGGTGTACCATCATCATTTAATACTGGTTTACCTTCTTTATCTAATTTAGGATTAGTTATCTGATTACCTCTTAGTGTAAAATCAGTAACTGTTCTTTCATCTAATTTTCTATTCTTGATTTCTTTTGCTACTTTAGCATAGTGAGATTCATCATTTACAATTTGTGCTAAATAATCTACTACTTTATTTTTAGCTTCATGTATTTTACGATAATCTTTTAAATCATTACTATATTTTTCATACTTAAATGATTTTACATCTTCTTTGTTTTCAGGTAGATATTCATCTGATACATTTCTTGAATACAAATCTAAAACATTAGCTTCTGATACAGAATTGTTTAGTAAATCTTGTTTTTCTACTAATTTAGTCTGTAACTCATTTATTTGTTTTAATTTTTCTAAAGTATCAATTGTTTTATCTTGCTGTAAGTCAGTAATTTGTTTTCTTAAATTACCTAATTCAGATTCTCTTTCAGCTACTTCTTCTTTGGTTATAGCTTTTCCTGTAAGTTCTTTCCATGATGTAACACCATTATCTGTGAACTTTTTTTCAAGACTATCTAATCTATCTTGCATTTTTTGCTGAAATACATCAAGTGTTACAATATCAGAAAGCATGTTTTCATTACCTTCTATTTTACGTAACTGATTAATTTTAGCACCATAATTAGATAATATTTCTTTACTAGATTTATCAATCTTTCTAGTTGTATCTATAAGATTATCAAGTATTTCAATTTTATCTTTTGGGTCAATAGGTTTATCAAAACCATATTTTTCATTAAATGTTTTATCACTTAATTCTTTATCTTTTTCAAATTGTTCTATAATATCATCAGTCTTACCTATAGCTTGTCTTGATAGTATATAGTTTATAGCTGCTAAGTTTTCATGGTCTTTAGCGGTATGCTTATCTCCATTAATTGTTGCTCCATCTGCTACTTGTGAATGGTCTAGTGACTTACCACTTAATCTAATAAAAGACTGATAGTCTTTACCAGTTATCGTTTTATCATTAGCTTCTTGTACCAATCTTGATGTATTAGCATCAATTTGTTTATATTTGTTCCTAGTAGTAAGAGAAGTAATACCTCCACCTATGATTGCTCCTATAATACCTGATTGAACAGCATCAACAGATGATAAATTACTATTAGTTTTCTTCATAGCATCTATATATTTCTCTGATGAAAGAGAAAACATATCTGCCATATTATCTACAGTTTCATCATGTGGTTCAGATAACAAATTTGTTATATAATCATTAGAATAAAACTGTGATACTTCTTGACCACCTTCAATGACAGTATTTTTAACAATACCTTGTCCATACTTAGATGATAAAGCATTGTTATACCATTTTTTTGATTTCTCAGCTATTTTATAAGCACCATCATCTGCTTTAGTTATTAAACTTTTATTAACACTTAATTCATCATCAATACTTTTGATATTTTTTGCCCATTTTGTATTTAGTAATGGTTTAAATACTATAGCATTAGCTAGAGTTGTAGTAATTAAGTTTACTACAAAGTTAGTACCTGCACCTGCTTGTGCTTCTGATTCTATTTTATTAGCTTGTTCTTCTGTTAATTCTGTTTGTCCTGTTTGTGCTAATAGTTGTTCTGTTTTATTTTTTTTAATCTGTTCCTTAGTTTGAACTGCTTCTGCTGCTGATTCTATAAAACCACCTAATAGTTCATCACCAAAATCTGATAATCCTTTTGTTTTACTACTACTAGTTTTTAACAAGTCTTTTATCTTAGCACCTGTTTGAGTAATATTATCTAAAAAAGATAAACCTTTTTTACCACTAATATTAGCTATTTTAGCTAGTTCTCCTACTTCTTTTGCTGTAATAGCACCTGATTTTAATAGTTTAGGTAATAATGTTATAGCTTTTGCTTTACCACCAAAACCTAAAGCCATACCTGCAACATAAGAAATACCATCTAGTAACTTATCTAAGTTACCCATATTCATACCTAAGTATGATTCTTGTTGTTCTTTGTTTTGATATACTTGAAAATTATCATCTAAATATTGTTCAGCTGGTCTTGTGATACTTTGACTATACATGTTATCTGATAACAAATCAAGAAAACCTGAAAACCCTTTTCTTTTTTTATTATCGTCATCACCTGTATAACCTAAACCACCATCTGCTAAATAATCAGGTAATTCAGCTACTGCTCCTGCTAAACCCCCTATCATATCAGCACCTCTTAAAACTGTTTTACCAACAGCTTTAACTAAAGTGTTTTTTAATGCTTCTCCTGTAGATTGTCTATCATATAAAGTATCATCTAAATTAGCAAGTTCTTGCTCATTTACACTACCTTCAAACTTAGCTGAACTACCAGCTAATACATTTGTTGTATCTAAACCTTCTTGTGGTTGTTTAGCAACACTACTATAAAAGTTCTCTAATGCAGCACTTCTTTGTTTTCCCATTATTAATAATCATTATTATCTACTGAAACATCACTTTCACTTGTTTGTTTAGGTGTTTTAACCTGACTTCTTAAAGATTCACCATATCTTTCTGTTATAACATCTGCTAATTTAGAAGGGTTATACGACATTTTTAAACCTAATTCAGTAGCTTCATCTTTAGTTATTTGTCTATACTTACCACCATCTTTAATTGTAGGTATAATAGTTTGTTGATTTTTATTCTTGTTTACCATTAATCCTATATTTTCATTGTATATGATATTAGGATTAATTGAAGGATTGTCAATAGCTAATATTTGTTTATCTTCTGTATCATGTATGAAACTTGCTGTATTATCTTTTGCATTCTTAGCAATATTTTCAAATCTATTTAATATACCAAATTGTCTACGTGCTTCTGCATCAGGATTAGGTAAATAACCCTCAATAACTTTAGGATTTTTACCACTTGCATCTAATACAGTAGCTCTTACTTTAATAGCACCATTTAAATTTTTATTAAATGTAGAATTTCTAGTATTAACACCTGTTATACTGTAATCTTTTATAACACCATCTTCATATCCATTAAGATTGTAACCACCAGAAGGTATTAAATCTTTAGCACTATGATTACCACCTATGTTGGTTTTTAATACTTTTTGTAATTCTGCTCCTATAGTATGATATTCTATTGCTCCATCATTATTACCAAATGTTTCAACACCTCCTTTTCTCATTTGTACAGATGCATCATTAGTATTGTAACCTCTACCTTTATTCTTCAATTCTTGTAACCTCATAGCTCTTTCATAAGCTCTATCTGAAGCTTCTAATGGATTCTGCATATAATCAGTTTGTTCAGCTTTATACTCTAGTATATTAGCTAAACTACCAAAATCTTCTGATAACTTATTATTATATACTTTTTCAAAATCTGCATCACTTAGATTTTTATATTGTTTTCTTAATACTTGCTTTTCTTGCATACCTGTATCAAGATTATTATAAGTTCTAAGTAGACTAGGTAGCTTCTCTCTCATTTTTTCTTCTGTAAGCTCCTTAATCTTAGATGTTCTCAACATACCAAATTCAGCAGGTACTAAAGGAGAACTTAATACTTCTGCTTCAATTTGTTTGACTAACTTGAGTTTTTCACCTTCGTAATCAGCCATTGGTTGTACTTTATGCTTATATATATTCAAACTACCATCAGGATTAAAACTTCTATGGTTTTCAAAATCATCACCTAAATCAATTGGTGTGTGACCTGATGCTCTCATTTTGTTTTCAGAATCTAGTTTTTCTTGATAGTTTTTATAAGATTCTTGTATACCTTTAAGATTTACATCTTTGATAACACTCATTGTATTATCTTCTACTACTCTACCTGCTAAATCCCATCTTTTGTTACCTGATATAGTATTAGCTACATTTGAAAAATTATCTTTTATTTTGTTTATAACACCATCTACATATACAGCATCTTGTTTAGAAGACTTAGCTTTTAATTCTGAAAGCTTATCTTCTAGTATACTTGCTGCTTGATAATTTTTATCATGTTGTTGTACTTTATTTTCTATTAAAGTAGCATAACTTTGTAAATCTTCTCCTGTATCAACAGGTTGGTATTTAAAAAAGTTTATATTATTTGTTAACATTTCTTTTTCTTGTTTAAAAATCCTCCAAATTTATAACCTAATGCTTTTTTAGTTTCATCTAAAGACATACCTGATTTATCTGCAAATATTTTTGTAAAGTTGTTCATTGCATGTTGTTTGTACATCAAGTCATTTTGTTCTCTTTGATAAGTATTTAAGTTACCACTAAGATTATTGTTATTTTCTAATTGTAATGCTTTTTGTTGATTCTGATTTTGTATTTCTTGTAATCTAGCATTATTAATCATTTGATTATTAAACTGCTTTGTTGCAAATCTATTTTGATTATAAGTTTGATTATATCCAAACAATCTATTATTTTCTTGGTCTTGTACTTGATTTAAAGCATCTAATGTTCTACCATAGCTTTCTTGTTTAGATGCTTGTGTAGAATAAGGACTATTAGCAATGCTATTAAATACAGATTTTACATTTTGTCTTTGTAAACCTGTACTGTCTCTATACATATAATCAGGATTATCTTGTAACTGTACAGGTACATCAGTTTTCATCTTATTTATACCTGTTCTATTAGATAAGTAGTTAGCAAAGATACCTGCCTGTTCTAATCCTACTTTACCAAAACCTGTTTTTTCTTTATCTTTTGGTTTAATAACGTTGTCAATAACATTTTTCATGTTGCTAACATTAGGTGTTTTAATACCAGAAAAAGGTTTTATTTGTTTGTTTTGTAAGCTTTTAACTGATTCTACAGGTTTAAAACTAATATTTTTATCATATTCTTTTATATTATCACGTATTGAATCTAGTTTACTAAAAGCTTTATCTACATCAAATTTAGAACCTGTACCTTTTTTATCTGTGCGTATATCAGGTCTTGTATCATTTGTTACTACTGATTCTGCTTTTTCAGTTTTTTCTGATTTTGCTTTTACATTTACATTAATATATTGTTTTTTGTCTTTATCATACATCCATCTACTATTAGGAAATCCTTTTCTCTGAAAAGTTCCTGAACCATCTTTATAAGGAATAAATGTAGTTTTATTGTTACCATCTTTACCTTTTTTACCATAAAGTAAATAATCAATTGGTGTTTGATTATCTGTTTTTTTACCGTATAAAAAATAATCTGAAAACGAATAATTTATCTTATTAGGTTTTTTATTAGCTTCTTCTTTAGTTAATCTTTCATTTCTTTCTTTTTCACCATAACGTAACAATTTATGCTCTGTTTCAGATTTTTTAGGTTTTTCTTTTTTTTCTATTCTTTCTAATATTTCTCTATCGTGTTTACCATTATTGTTATTTAAACTAAAAGGAAATCTAAAACCACTATCTTTTTTTATAGATGGTAGTTTTACTTCTTGTTTTTTTAAATCTACAATACCATCTGTTATACCACTCCAAGAGTTACTAGTTGTGTCAATATTTTCTAAAGGAAAAGAATTAATACTTCTATCTCTATTATTATTATATTTTTGAACAATATTAAATACTGTTTTTTTATCATATCCTAATTTTAATAAATCATTTGGTTTTTTTCCTTCATCAAGTAATTTTCTAAAAAATTCATTTTCTCTAGGATTACCACCAGTAACCATTTTTATAATACCTCCAAATCTACCTTGATTACCTGTATTGGTTATACCTTGTTGTTGTTTCATAACTTCTTGTATTTGAGCAAGTTGTTGAATATCATTATCTGCTTTTTGAATATTAGCTCGATAAGTATTTTTAAATATATAATCAGTACCTTTCATTTTAGAAAGTTTTATCTCATTTTTACCTTTTTGTTTACCTATTTTAAAAGCTAATTCAGCAAAAGATTGTTTACCATTAGGTGTTAGGCTATCACTAAATACAAAATCTCCACCTTGAATATCTTCTCCTGTACCATTTATACTATTAGGATTATATTCATCATGTGTTTTACCTTGTACTTCATGTATATTAGATGCTACCTGTTCTGTGTTACCTTGTACATCTTGACCTACTATTACTTCTTTATCTTCTGCTTCATATACAGGTTGTGTACTACCACCTTTTGCATAAGTTTTTAAACTATTGATACTTTGTTGGTTAAACTGTTGGTATCTCATATTAGAATCATCCATCATTTGATTCTTAAACATACCTAATTTTTGTAGTTGTTTTTCTTGAAAATCTTTCTTTTTCTTTTTAGCTTGTATTACACCTGCTATTCCACCTACTAAACCAGCTGCTCCTGCTATAATAGGATTACCTGTAGATAATCCTGCTGAACCCCATTTTAAAGCTCCAGATGCAAAACCACCTAAATTACTAGGATTTTCTTCATTTTGTGTATTGTCTACAACTTGTCCTAAAGAAGAACCTAAACTTGAAAAATCAGCATAACCTAACTTATATTTAGGTATACCACCAAATTTATATTTCATAGCATATTGTTGTCTAATTCTACTTTCATTATTTACATTAGCAGGTCTTTCAAAGTGTCTAACCCATATATCAGCTGCTTGTGCAGGTGATTTAGCACTGTTAAGCATTTTCATTACTTTAGGCATTGATTTTAATTCTTCATAAGCATAGTCTACTTGTCCTAAACCATCATCTAAATCTTTACCTCTTAGTTTTAAATAGTTACCAAGTTTTTTTGCTCTATCAGCATGGTGTTGAAATAAACCTATTGATGTATTACCATCACCTACTGCTTTGGAATTAAAGTTAGATTCTCTTTGTATATTACCCAGTATACCTTTAACAGCATGTTCACTTAAACCTTTACTTAATAAATGTTCTTTAATAGCTGTAGGATTATATGACCTACCTGTTTTTGAAGGCTTATAGTTTACAGGTGAAGCTAAACTTTTAGCTTGTGGTATTATAGAAACAGGTTTAACACTACTCTGTTGTTGAGTAGTGTCTTTTTTTTCTTCACCATAATCCTGTAATTCTGTTAAATTACTAAGTTTCATTTAATGTAATGTTAAATAATATTTGATTAAATGATAATTCTAAATCTTCTAAATTATCATATTCTAATTTTACAATTACAAAAGAATCTAAAAACCTCTTATTTTGAACTGAACAATCTGGATTAGAAACTCCTTGTACTAAAGCATCTATATTACAACCTAATTCAACAAATGAATTGTAATTAGCATTTATAATATTATCTCTAAATTTATTTATATTCCATAAATTCTTTACTCTCTTTATATTACTTCCTATATTATCACATATATCATCGTATGGTTTTAATAATATTTCAATTGTACTTTGATAGCTGTTATGTACTGATACTTTAGTCCAAGTTTTATCTAGTAATCTTTTATCTTCAATATTATATAAATCTGTTTCCCAAGATAGAGAATTTAAAAGAAAATGTTTAGAATCTTCATTTAAAACAGGTGTGATATATGAACTATAAATCCTATTATTATAAAATAAACCTCTTTTGTTAGAATTGTGTAAATATAATGATTTATTTTTAAAAGAAAAAAGTTTATTGTTTCTAGTTCTAAAAGCTATATCAGGAAAATAATCGTGAGCAGAAACCCAACTGTTTGTAATAAACGAATAAGATAAAGTAAAGTTACAATCTTCAAGATACAAGTCGGAATAAGTATGAGTATCTACAACTTCTGCATCACAAGAATCTTGTGGTATGTTTATAACAGGATTTGTTGTTGTAGTAGATGATACATTAGTAGTAGTAGTAGTTGTAACTGTTATTCCACTAGGATTAAATATTGTTTTTACAACATCTAATTTTTCTCTATTTATAGCATAAGTATGGTCTGTATAATTACCATCAGGAACTATTGTTGGACATAGATAACCACCTTCTAAGTGTTCATTCCATGCATACATTAATATTGTATTAGCTTCACACTCTGTTTCATTACTGTTAACAAAAGTTACAGCTTCTTGTAAGTGTGTTGCTAACTCTGAATTTGTTGCTCCTACTGTATAATCTGGATTATATACCTGCCACGGGACTATGTTATCTATCATGGGTCTTCTATCAAAACCCATTGATACTATAGGTACTGTTTTACAACCTGCATTTTTATATCTATTCCAACATTCTATATCTGATGTTGATATACCACTATATAAATGACTTCCGTCACCTAATCCTACATATTGACTCATAGCTTGACCTCTGCTTGGCCCTGTTGATAAAGCTGCATAAGCACCTCCTGTTACAACTAAGTTTACTATATATGGGTCTGGTGCTGTAGGATTATTTCTTCTATATGCTGTTACAAGATTTGCTCTTTGTGTTGTGGTTATTAAATCATTACTATCTCCTGAACCACTATGATAAAATACAAGTGGTCTTTGTATACCGTTTATTGTTACTTTATGATAATCAGCTCTTAACATATCATCACCTATTTGTGTAAGTGGTGTACTGTTAGCATTGTTCCAATCATTTGTTGTTATTGAACCAATAGATAATATATAAGCTGCTCTTACATAGTTTTTATCAGGTGATGTTGATTCTTTAAAGCGTTCTCTAGCATACCAATAAACATCATTAGCATCAATAGCTTGATTAGGCCATTTAAAATACCAGTTAAATGCAAAAAAGCTAATACCAGCTTCTCTTGCATAAGCTATTTCTTGGTCAATAATTGCTTGACTAGAACCTGCTATACTTACACTATTAATACCTGTTTCTTTACCAAAAAAAGGTATTCTATCATGGTATTGGTTAGGGCCTAAACCAGTATTAGTGACATTATTATTGTGCCACAAATCCCATCTTATAACACCTAATTGAGTTGGAGTTGAAAAAGCCATTTTATCGTATTATTATTTTATTATCATATAATGCTAATCCTTGTGCTACATTAACTGCTTCATCTATAGTTTCAAATTGCCTATTAGTAAAAGGATTAACTCGTGTGTTGTATACTTTGAAACTTGGAATATTAATATTATCGTAACCAATATTGTATAAAATAAGTTCCTTATCTTTTACAGTATCAAAATAATAATCAGTTATCACTTTTGATAAGTTACTAAAATTAGTAGATACATAGATATATGATTTTTGATTTATTACAATATCTACTCTAGGGAATCCTAATTCTTCACCTTTTTTTATAATAGCTTTTACATAAAGACTTTGTATTGCTTCTTCACCATTATCTGTTTTAGGATTTAAATGATATATTTTACCATAAGGAAATTCTTTTTTAAATTCTCCTTTATCTAAAAAATTTGAATTATCTTTTCCAGAGTTATGAAATATTTTACATGTTGTATTTATATTAAAACTAGGCCATGAAAAATCTAATTCAGGATTTGCATAGCACACTTTTTCTAATAAAAACATATTCCATTGTACACACCACATATCCGTAGTCCATATTTGGAAATCTAAATCACTATTGTTCTTTACTTTGTATTCAGCTCTATATAAATGTAGATTCTTGTGATATATTAAATACATATTCTCACAATCTTTTTCAACTTTATCCCAAAAATCATAACCTAAACCTTTAAAATAATATTGTGCACCTCCTACATTATCTTCATTTTTAATTAAAAGTTCTTCTGATATACCAACACTATTACGTAAATCTTCTTCCAACTTAGGTAAACCTTTACTTTTAATATATGTTACATATCCAGTATATCCTTTAGTGTTGCTAACATGGATTCTATCATCTTCCATACACTCAAAACAAGGTAACTCTTTAAAATAAATATCAGCATCGTGATAAAAAACATATTCATGTATATATTTAGGATTTTCTCTAAAAAACTTCTTTATTATATGTGGTCTAATAGATGATAAGTACATATTTTGTTCTCTTTCATCTTTATAGAAATAAACCTCACCATGAATAGTATTTAACCATTTAAACCATTCATTGTTAAGTTCTTCTTTGTAACCTATAAGTATTTTAACACTATCTCTTTCTACTCCTAAATCTTTTAAATTTTGAGTAAGTACTTGTAGTTGCCATATAAAAAAGGTATCATCTGGTTGTGCTGATAAAAAAATCATGTTAGTTTGTTAGTTTTTGTTGTATTAAATTTGACCATTGTTCACATACAGAATAATCTAATTCTATAAGTTTTCTGTTACCAAAATCAGTAGAATACTGTTTATGTTTTTCAAAACAATTAGGATTGTTTATATCACCACTTTGTTTGTGTGGTGCTATACTTTCTCCCCAAACATAAGTATAAGATGGTTCAACATCATCTACTTGTATTAAACCTTGTCTCCATAAATTATAATACCAACCATGTTCTCCACCATTAGATTTTATAAAGTCTGTTCCTTGTATATCTTTAAACCATGTTAATACTGATGCTTCCATAGCATTTTCAGCTTTCTCAAAAGTGATACCTCCATTTGGTGTCCAATATGAATATTTAGGCTTCCATGCTGATTTATCAGGATTGTTTAACAAGCCTTGAACACCTCTTGATATATGTTGTTTTGAATGATATATATCATCATCATCCCAACATATATAGATAGCATCTGTATCATAACACATGTTAAATGCATCTTTACGTATATCACCTACATTATCATAAAATACACCAGTCTTTATATCTATATTATTATTACATATAATAACATTTTTTAAATCTGTTTCTAGTGGAATACTAGCTGTATTTAAAATAAACAAAACTTTGTTTTCATAGTCTTGTTCTAAAAAACATTTTATACTTCTTTCTACACATGTAAATCTACCATAGGTTGTCATTACACATATTACTTTTGGATTTGTTATCATTGTTAGTTTACTATTTTGTATTTGTTATCTTTAATTACTATATCACCTTGTTGTAATGTGTTAATAAAATCTTGTTCGTTTCTCCATACACCTTTGAATTTTTTGTTAAAATTATTATTATCTTTTTTACTTTTTGAAGTTACAATTAATCTTTTATATCTTTCATCAAAATATGTAATAAAACCAAATTCATTATTGCTACCTTTTGATATTAGAGTATCTTTAAAGAAATTCATTAAACCATCTTCACTAATAGGTACAGGTTTAGTACCATTTTCGATTAACCACATCATACCTTTTTCAGCATCCATAAAACAATAACCATAAGGTGTCATACAACAAGATTGTTGATGTTGTGTTCCTAGATAACCATGTACATCATGTGTTATTGGTTCAGGTATATTCTTAAATATATCTCCAGTACCAATTGTAATTTCTTTTGAAGTAAGGTCTAATACTTGTCTACCAATTGTTCTTAATAGTTCTTTTTCATAATGAATATAAATAAAGTTTTTATCAACTTCTAAGTTAACACACTTACCTAAATTTGATGGTAACTCATAATAATTAGCTTGTTTCCAATCTCTCCAAGTGTTAACAGCAAATTCTTTATTTAATATACCACTTGTTACAATTCTATTTGGATAATTGTTATCGTATTCTTTTTTATAATCAAATATATTAGGTGCTTCTAGTAAATTTTGAACATGAAAATCAGGATTATAACCTATTGTAAAGTTGTTAGGTTCAATATCCTTTTCTAATATATTAAGAAAATGAAACTTGGAATCTCCTGTAATATTAGGATAATAAGATGTTTCTTTAGTAAAACCTGATGATGTATGTCTTAAATTTATATTAAACTTAGACTCACATAAAAACCTATGTGATGCTCTAGTACCATTATACTTATCACCATTAGCTGTTAGTGATTTATTTTCTGTTGCTTTTTCAGCATCATTATAACCAATTGCTATAGGTTTACCATAAGTGTTAATACTATAATCACATATATAAGTATCACCTCCCCATATAACAACATTAGTTGTTTCTTTTACATCAGTATTTATAATCTCTTTGTTTACAAAATCTAAATTATAATCTGTTTTTATATTTAACAATGTTAATAAACCTGTATTTTCTTCAAAAGTTCTAATAGAAGTAGAATCAGAATCAAAGTTTTTTGTGTTATCAAATATATTTGTATTACCTGTATATTCAATATTAACATTAGTTTCAGTATATAAATTATCATAATTCTCAAATAAAGAATTATTTAATATATACTTTTGATTTTTAATTAATACTAAAGAGCTAGTATCAAGAACACTAGAACTTGTACTATAAACACCAACTGAATAGTCTGATAATATACTTCTTGTTAAAGCATCACTACTACTATCTAATTGGCTAAATACATTTTTAGTAATAGTCGATAACTCTAAAGCATTAGTATTTCTAAGTTTGTATTCTAATCTTAGAAAATTACTTGTTAAAGAAGGTTTAGTTCTTAATAATTCAAAAGGATATACAGACATATTCCTTTTTGTTCCTACATTAGGATTTTGTTTTGTTTTAGTTCCTGATGTAATATCATTCCAGTTTCCTCCTAAACTTATAATTTGGTCTTCTTTATCTAATAATCTGTAATGTTTGTTAATACCAATACTCTGTCCCTGTACTCTAGTATCTGTTAAATTTCTTTTAGCATATCCTATTTCATAATACAAAGGTGTATTACCATCACAATCTTTAAAATTGTTTAAGTCAATATTAATTGGTTTAACACCTAGTTTATCTATTGACATAACACCATAAGTATTAGCTGTCCATATATTATTTTTTATCCAGTTATGTGATGGAAATTTAAAATGTTTAACATTACCTGTTGGATAATAACCTGTATTTGGATATAATTCATTTTCATTTTCCCAAAATGAAAATGTTCCTTCTGCTATACCTGAATTTAAACCTGAACTTAATATAGTACCTGAACAAGTATCAAAAACTTGATAGTTTTTAAATACACCATCTGCTTTCCCATTTTTACTAACTAAAGATGTTAGTTTTTCAGAATTAGTACCTTCTCTACCTATACAAAGAAACCATTTACTATTACCATAATAGTAACCTACTCTAAAGTATAAAGCATATACTTCATCATGTGCAAAAGTTCTTTTTTCATTGTTAGCATCATGGTATTTATCAGAACCTGATAAAGTGTTAGTTCTAGGTACAGTTGGTAAAACTAATTCTGATACCCATTTAAACTGTAATTTATTAACTTCTAATTGTAAATTATCTTCTTTATAACTTGTAAGTGTATGTAAATATAAACCATCTTGAAAAGATGTTATCTTATCTGCTGTTTTATATAGAGCTTTGTCAACTACTACTTCTTCTAGTGTAATAGATGAAGCATTATCAATATTAGTTATATCAACTACTGTTGATTGAACAGGTACTTTTTTAACACTAAAAGCTGATTGAACACCTTCTTTTACATATACAAAACCTATTTCAATATCTCTATAGTTTGTATCAACATTTGATAGTAATAATCTAATACTTTTATTTGTTATAACACCACTATCAGAACCTTCATATTTTTCATAATCTTTAGATTCTATTGAGTATGTTACATATATAGGCTTATATGATTTTACCCAAGATGTTGTAGAATTATCATATCCTACCATTCTACAAATAGGTATATAAGTTCCTGATTGTAAATTACCATTTTCAAGCAGTTTGCTTTTGATTTTAGGGTCAAAAGTATAAGGAAAGGTAGATGTGTTATGTACAGTAAGATTACTAGGAATATTGTCAATATTTAAAGTTTTAGGAGTATTTTCTTCTTCAACCCATGATATAACAATTTCATTCCTAGAATTTCTGTAAAATTCTCCATGTATAGGATTTTTAAACTTCCAAAACGAATGATTAGAAATTATCCTATAATTTGAATTTTCATCAAACAATCCTATTTCAGAAATAGTTCCATTTCCACTAAAAACAATAAAATCATTCCTGTCAAGTGGAATGATTCCTAGTGGGGTTAATCCTAATTCTTTAATCTTTGTAAATCCTTTTTCATTTATCCAAGAACCAATCTGGTCTGTTACAACCATATTTTTATTTATTCTTGTAGTTCCTTCTGGATTTAATGTTGGTTTTCCATCTAACCAAATTTTATTATATTTCATATTCGTTTTTTAACCTATGTATATAGTTAGACCAATTGTTTCTAAATAATTCATGTTGTTCTTCTGTCATTTTAAAGTGTTCACTACTAGCTTGTCTAATAGATTTACCTGACATTGTAAATGCTGTAGGGTAATCTATAACAGGATGTTTAAATCCTGATTGTAACATCATTAAAAATATATACTGTGATACAGCTGTTCTGTATTTTATTTCATCTATTATCTTAGGATAACCTTTTTCATCTACTGGAAAAGCTTTGTAAAATATAATAATAAAAGTATCTTCTACATTAGTTGTATAACCTCCACAATTATCATCTATATAGTAATATTGTTTACTAGGAAAAGTTCTTTCTTTTATTATCTTATGAACAAATAATTCATCTACTGGTTTTACTTCTACTTCACCACATTCTGTTACTTCTTCTACTATGTGTTTTAAGTAAATATCTGATGAATCTGATTCTACTCTATCATCATAGTTATTCATTCTAACTGTATTACCATAGTATTTTACATCATTAATAAATGATTTATTACCATAAGATAGTTTTTGATTGTTATATAAGAAGTAGTTAAGTCTGAAAAAATCACATGGTAATTCTATTTTACCACTAGATGTTACTTGTACTTTAGCAAATTTATCAACAAGAGTAGTGTGATAACCTATTTTTTCAACAGCATCACCTACCCATGATATAGCATCACTATCACTAATTGATGTTAAACCATAGTCTCTTATTGTTTTAGAAATAACTTCTTTACAACTTATATACTTATATATCATTATTGAAAATATAAAGGTATTTTTAAATACACATTTTTAACAGGTTTAAAAATGTAATCTGCTATACGTATGTTTGAGTTTATCTCATACATATAATTCTTTTGTCTATATGCTATTGCTTTACTATCACCTGTTTCTCTACGAAGTTTATTAGTTTCAGCAAAAGATATTCTTAATTTTAAAGGATTCAAGTCTCTTTTTTGAACTTGAAATTTACCTATTGGTAAAGATAGAACTTTACCTGTAAATATGTATGTTACACATTTACTGAAAAACACTTGTATAATCTTAGAATATAACTTGTAATCTATTTTAGCAAAATTATTACTGTTATAATCTCTTAAATAATCACTAGTCTTGTATATTAAACTATTGTTCTTCTTTTTTAGAACTTCTATCATTATTGAAAAATGTTAGTATTTGAGCTGATATTGTTTCTTCTATTATATAATCACCATTAATATCAAAACAAGATTGAATAAGATTGTCACAATTTTCAGATATACAATCTTCACATTCTTCACAATCTATTTCTTTGTTACTATATTTTAATACTTCTCTTGGATTATCTCCTATTATTCTAAAACTTATATCTGGTATTGTAAGAGGTGTGTTTACTAAATAAATATGCCCTCCATTGTATGTATAAAATGAGTCTTTACTAGTCCATTTATCATACTTAGAATACTGGATAACATCAATTGATTTATATGGTAATACTTTTCTATCTAAACCTGTTAAACCATTATATACTGTTACCAAAGGTTCTTTCTTTGATGTGTATATTGGTCTAGGTATAGTATTTTTAGTACGTAAAATAGTTAGTTCAGGTAAATCAAAACTACATTCATCACTATTTATTTTTTTAACCTTAGCACATTTTACTGTCTGTACAAAGTTAGGATGAACATTACCTTTTTCTATCTTTTGACGTATAAGTTCACTATTAATACTAAAAATTTGCTCTTTAATCGAATTGATAAAAAGCAAATTTTCAGTATTATTAGTTTGAACCGCTATAATATTTGCTAAACTTGTTAGTAACATTATGGTGTTGTTGTTGTTACGCATCCACAATCAACACAATCTGAGCAATCTGTTACAGTAAGTGTAGTAGTGTATGCAGGTGAAACAGCAACTGTTGATTCTACTCTAAACGTAAATGAATCTGTAACAGATACTTCATTAGTCAATACATAATACATTCCTGCAAAGTCTTGTTTTGACCAAAAACTGTTTGCTGTCACTGCTACAGTACCTACATAAAGAGTACCACTTGTAGGTAAAGCAATTACTTTAAACTGTTTGAATGCTCCACCACTAAGTTGTATACTTGGTAAACCAATAGGAGCAGAAGCTTTAATTCCTACTCTATTAGGTGCACAAAGGTTAACACCTATAGCATGTGAGATAATACTACCAGAAGGTGCTACTGTTGTATAAGCATAAGTTGTTGTTGCTTTGCTTATTGGTAATTCTGGTGAACTAATTTGATTTACTTGGAAACCGTTCATAATCTTGTTTTTTTAACTATTAAACCATTATTTAAAACTAAATAGTGATAGATACCACCATTCTTACTTATTCTATTCCCTGTTACAGGAATAAATTCTCTATAATCAAAACTTAAATATTCATGTTCTAATAAAACTCCTAAATAACAATCACTTGTACAAGATACATTATTTTTATGTAATAACGCATCTTGAAAAGTATCAAATTGTTTATCAGATATTTTGCCTAAGTTATGATTTTTTTCTAATAAATCAAAATTTAAGATTGATTTATTTGTATATTTTATTTTCATTATTTATTAATTAATCCAGAATGCACATTTACTAGCATAATTTCCATCAACTATTGGGCCACCAACAACAGGTGTCACATTTACAAAAGCTGGTATGTTACTCCAACTAGATACAACATTGTTTTTGTTTTTAGAACGAACTCTTACGTTATATGAACTATCTAACATACAGTTTGTTATTGTGTAATTATTAAGTGGTGCTGATACATCACTACAATGTTTAAAAGTTGATGATGCACAAGCACCACTGGTTAAAGCAGCTTCTACTTCATAAGTAACTGGATTAGCAACAGTATGGTTATTGTTATCATCTATCCAACTAACAAGTAATGTTTCAATATTACCTGTAGCAAAAGCTTCTACAAATGTAACTGGTTTAGGCCCTGTTAAAATACTAACAACACTACTCCATCTAGTATCACAAGTACCTATATTTCTAACTCTAAACCAATATTCAGTGTTAAACAATAAAGATGTTGTTATAACAACTGTTGTATTTTCACTAACTGTTGTATAAGTAAACCAAGTTGAACCATTTAACGAGTATTGTATTTCAAAACCTGTTTCACTAAATGCATTATCTGTATACTTAACTCTAACTTTAGCATCTAATAAGGCTGTTAAAATCAAATTACTTGGTGGATATTCGTTACAAGCAGGTGTTTGAACAACTTCTTTTTGAACAGAGTGTTCTGTACCATTACAATCTGTAAGTGTTAAACTTATAAAAGCTGAACCTGTTGTACCAAATTGTACAGTAACTGTATTAGAATTATTACTACCTATAATAGAAGCTCCTTGTCCTATAACTGTCCATACAATTGAAACAGGAACATCACCTGTATATGTAAAACCATAATTAGATTGTACACCTGATACATTACCTAAACCTGTTATAACAACATTTGAAATAGCACTACAACCTAAACATTGAGAAGCATTAGCTTCTATTACTCTACGTTGTGTATTATTACAACCATCTATTTGATTTATAACCCAATCATTACCAAAACAATAAGGGTTACCAGTATCAACCCAATTGGGTGTACATATAGTAGTTGTTGGAGCAACTGTAGTCGTTATAGCTTGTGTTGTAGTAAGACAAGAATTACCATTAACAGTCCAATTTATATTACCACAACCATCATATTGTTTCTTTTCTTCGTTACCACTAACACATCTTGTTTCAGGTGGATATACATCTTGCCAGTTTGGTGTACAACCTACTGTACAAGTACCATTTGGTTCACTTGTAACACCAGATGGTAAAGCCCAGTTACCATTTTCACTTAATACTACAGCACAGCTATTAGCTGCTATGTTTATATTATGGTAACCATTACACACATAAGGTATATCTACAGCAAAAGCATTATTATTAGTAAATTTAACTGATATACAAAAAGATGCTACAGTTGTAGTGCTACTACCTGTAACACAATCTATAACAAACTGTTTAGATATTAAACAGTTGTTAACATCTTTTACATGATATGTATAAAAACCATTACCTATTCCACTAGCTGCTAATACAGAAACATTACTACCAATACTAGTATAATTGAAACCATCTGTTGAATATTGAAAAGGAGCTGTTCCCCCAGTAATATTAATTGTAACATTAGCATCTGTAATACTATTACAGCTTACACTAGTTGTAAAATTTAAATTATTACATGATGGAGCAAGTGTTGTAGTACTAGTAGTTGTAGTTGGTAATATTGTTGTAGTTGTAGTTGTAGGTAAAACAGTAGTAGTTGTAGTACTTGTAGTACTTGTTGTAACAGAGTTTAAACAATCTTCACAATTAGCATAAGTATCGGTTATTAATATGGTAAGTCCAGGTGATGTTGCAATATCTGTTATTATAGCACAAGTTCCTGCTGCTACCTTAATATATGTACCTATTGCTAAAGGTGTATAAGACCTTACTCTCATTACTAATGGAAACTGATTTGATTCTGTTCCACATATTGAAGCAAGATATTTATATTCAGAAGGTAATGTTGTAGTACTTGTTGTAGTAGGTAATTGTGTAGTAGTAGTAAATAAAGTTGTTGATATAACATCTATACATACAATATTATAATCTATTGTAGCACTACCTAGATTATTAGACAATGTTATATTAACAGAACCCAAAAGAGTTTTAGGTAAATCTAAAACAGCAATACTTCCTACAAAATTTAAACTAGTATTTAAAACAATGTTATTATTCTTTTTAACAACTACTTGATATATACCATCTATAAAATTAGTATTTATCAATAATTTGTTTACAAAATTATGTAAGCAATTTAAAGTTAAATATTCTATTATAAATCTTGAAGGAGTATATATAGTAGTTGTTTGTGTTGTTGGTACAATAGGGTCTATAACAGGTAACACTGTAGTTGTTGTTATAGGTGGGTGAACAAAATCTGGACACAATACATAATCTGTATAGTTATCTATATAGTCACCATCAGTAGAAATATTATCTTTAGTTATTAGATTTCCATTATCGTCTCTTACAGGTATGTAATTACCTTCATCATCACGAATGTTTTTATATACTTTATATAAAGAAACAACTTGTACTATACCAGTATTCATAATTAACAACAGTGTTTATATTTTTTACTTTTCTTTTTATAAACATTCTCACATTTTATAACAAACCTACTAAAATCAGAATCTCTTTTAATACCATCTTTTGCTATTAATAAAAATGCTTCATTATCATTATAATAAGGCATAATATTTATATTAAATATACCAGTCAAAGGTGTTGTAAAAGTACCTAATACAACTAATGATTGATTATATAATGTTAGCGTAGAACTAGGTATAGCATTTCCATGTAAAAAAGGATTTGTTATATCAACACAAGAAGTAATAAATGTTGGTATTTCTGATTCTTGTAAAGGTGTACAATCTATACAAATAGCAATATTGTTAGCACTTATTTGTGCTAAAGGTAGTGATATAAGATATGCTTCCCAATTTGCTTTTTCTACAGATGTTTTACCACATACAATACCTGCTTCAACTACATAAGTTATCATTGTTGGTGTTCCTACAGTACAATCATTTTTAACAGCTTGTATTTGAAATTCTTCATTACAATAAGTAGTAATACTGTTTACTGTTAAAGAAACTGTTGCTGTATCAATTATATTACCATTACATAATAGGTCATATTCAAAACTATCATTTCCTACATAATCAGTAGTAGGTTGATAAAAAAAGATACCATTTGAGTTTAATGTAACGTTACCATGTGCAGAATTTGTATGTAAAGCAAATGTTGTTGTTCCAACATTACATACTGTATCGTTAGTTGTTACATTACCGTTTAGTATAGTATTAACTAATGTAGAAAAAGAATCGTTTACTGCATTTGCTATAAAATTATTTATCGTTAAAGACACCGTAGCTATATCTATTACTGCTCCATCACATCTTTGCTCTATTACATAACTATCAGTTCCAACATAGTTTGATGCAGGTGTGTATGTTGCTGATGCTCCTGATAAATTACTTAACGTACCATGAGAAGGTTGTGTTAATATAGTATAAGTAGTTGTTCCAATATTACAAGCAACTGTAGTTAATACTATATTAACAGGAGTATTTTTAGTTGTAGCTATTGATAAATCGTTAACACTTCCTGTATAACAAGGTGTTATAGTAGTATGAATTGATTGAGCAGAATCAGTTTGACCTGAGTTAGTTACTATAACATAATATTCTCCTCCTGTAGTTAGATTTAAACCAGAAAAAGTTACTATACCATCTATTCCGTTAACTGTTAAGTTTTGAGTACTTATAGGAGAAACAGTACCTACTTTATATAAACTAGCAACACCAGATTGTTGTAATAATATATCATAAATTAATGAAGTACTGTTACAAGTAACAGCATTTCTTAATATAGGAGTTTGAATTACATTAGGAGTAAAAGTTACTGTAAAGTCAATTGCTGTATCATCACATTGGTCATTACCATCATCACCTGCATCTATCATTACATCAACATAATCTCCTAATGTTAAAGAAACAGATGATAGTGTGACAGATGTAGGTGTTGTAGTATTTGTATTTAGTACTGTTCTAGCAATTAAACTTGTAGTTTGATTTTTTATTACAGTATAACCAATATTAGAACCACAACCATCTGTAGCTCTTTGTATTGTACCTGTTAAACTAAAAGTAGAATTAAATGGTGAATGTATTCTAACTACAGGTTTCTTATTAACAGATGGGTGAATGTAGATACCTCCAACTGGAAATGGTTGTGGTGTTATTTGAAAGTGTATTGCTTCATTTGGTAATCCTAAATGTTGATAAGCAATAGCTACAAAATCTTCTGCGTTACTACTTTTGTACCATCCTAATATTACATTTTGAGGTGTAACAGGATTAGTACTACCATCTGTATAACCATAAGTATCAAATTTTACATAGCTAGAATCACTAACATTAATATAACCATATTCGAATATGTTATCTAATGTAGGATTATTAACACTATTTAAACCTTGACTTAGTTGAAAGGTTGCCATTTATTAACTTGGTTTAAAATCATCAGAATCAATATAACCACTACTTAAATTATTAAATATCTTATACCAACTTATATTCCAACAAGTAAGCATTGTATATTTAGGATTAATCTCTAATCCATTTTTTTCAATAACTTTAAATTTAGGTATATCATGTATTCCTCCTGTAATTAATTGAATAACAGTATTCTTACTAGGATTTGACTTCTTAAAAAATCTAAAAAATTCTGAACTATGTTCCATAACTTCTAAACCATTAGGTCTACCTTCTACTACTACTTCATCAGTAGTTATTTCACCATTTTCATAGAAAGGACAAGTTAACCTAAAAGCATTAGCTGTATCATTCCAATTTCTCATTACAGATTTTTTATTTTCATTATCTTTAATGTATTGTATAAAACTAACATTTTCATTTGTAAGTAGTCTTTTCCAAAAATTAGTTAATTTTAAATGACCTCTAATATTATAAAAAGCATATTGGTCTTTATCAGTAATACCTGTAATAATAGGTAAAACACCTGTATTAATAACAGTAATTTTATAGTTACCTTCTTTTAATGCAAATTGTGATTCTCTTCCATGATTTCCCCAATATTCACTTTCTGCCTTAAACCCTAATAATCTGTTATAGTTGTATATTATGTTACCACTTTCATCTTCAATTTTAAGATATTGAGGATTATTACTATTTTCTCTACTAGGACAAAGCAACCTTGCTCTAATTTCACTTTCATAAACTACTCCTATTTGAGCAAAGTTAGTTTCTTTTACAACACTATAAGAATTATCAACTACTGGCGGAGTTGTAACTACTGGAACTTCAGTAGTATTTATCACTATTGGATTGTCAGTAATGTTAAAATTTATAGTTCCTGTTTTAGCAGTATCTACTTTAAAAGTAACTTCTTTTCTAGTTTGGTTATCTATTACTGTTATATCCCATTGTACATTATTAGGAGCTATCATAAAAGGAGAAGGATATGTAGTATCTCCTAATCTATATGAATAATTTCCACTTCCTCCATGCATTTCCCAAGATACTCTCTTGCTTTCTCCGTAATTATCTACAGCTAGTTTTTTTAAACTAAAATCACCGTTAAGTACTGATGGTAAGTTAGGAGTAATTGGTGGTGTTTGTGGTGCTGAACTTGTTATTTTTTTCAAAACAACCTCATATTCAATACCATCATCTGAAACTACTTTGTTTGCCATAATTACTTAATTTTCTCGTATGTTATTTTATTTACAATTATTGTATCTATTAATATTTTTTTACTTAAACATTTCTGTTTTTCATGTATAGTTATAATTCTATTGTTAAAAGGCTTTGTTCTTTTATATAAAAGAAAACTATCTCTATAAACTAAAAAATCTTTTTGTAAATTCTCTATAGTTTTAACTTGTAAAGAATTTATAGGTTTAATCAAGTTTAAACTATCAATTTTCTCTGATAATGCGATTTCAAGTTTATTATTTTTATTTTCTACTTTACGTAAAGTAAGAAATAATCCTGTTATTAAACCTACTAATGATATTGCAATTGCTAGTACTATATTAGTTTTTATCATTTTTCTCCTTGTAATGGTTGATTATTACTATTTGTAAAAAGTTGTTTTGTTAAATAAGCTAAAGCCACACTTAATGCCATTTTCCATATAGCATTCCAATCAAATGTTAAATTACCTGATTCTATACTTTGTTGTATGATGGGTAATATAGCACCTATTATCGCCATTATTAAACCTTTAATTAAATCGTTTTGATTTAATTCTCCAAATTTACTAAATAATTTGTTCATGTTTTTGTTTATTTAATTTTTAAATTTAATAAAGTTTACTACAAAATCAAAGTCAAAATCAACAAGTACTTTATCTTTATCAAAAACATACAAAACTACTTCATTATCAACCGAAGAATCAAATATTTCAGGCATTATACATAAATTAAAGTGCCAGTCATTATGAAACCATCCTCAATTACTGTTACCCCTATTTGTATTTCAGTGTCAGATAGTATACTTACAATCTGCGTTGTAAAATACTCGCTTGAAACTGCTGAAAATGGACCACTGTAAGTCATAACTACTGGCCTTACGATTAAGAAATGAGCATCTGGAACGGTAATTATGAAACTTTGAATAGGATTTGGAACCGAACCACTAAATGTGTGTGAAAATGAGCGGTATTTAGGCCTCAAATCCAACTCCTCACGAAGCCCCGTAATAGTATTTAATAAAGATTCTAATCTTTTGTTTATTATATCACAAACCCATTTTTTATCTGCTATATTCATATTTTTATTATTTTAAAATTTTACAATATCTTTTAAATAATTCAACTCTTTCATTAAAGCCGTTAAGACCTCCGTTTACAGATAATGTTACTTTTTTAACATCTTCAACTTTATCACCATTACAAAGTAACCAAAGTTTATTTATATCAAAAAACCAAAATGCTGATGTTAACTTGTATTTTTCTTTTACTAAATCAGGATTTTCTACTAAATCTTCGTGTACTGATGCTGAAAATAATTTATAATTATTTTTTCCTGTTAATTGTATAACACCCCTACCTCTGAACTTATAACCCTCACCTTTTAAATTACCCATCCTGTTATCATATATCGTGTTTCCAATAAACACAACACCTTTTTTAACGATTTCTTTAGCTTTATCTAAAGAGTTGTCACATTTTTTAGGAAATAATCTAAGTAATGTATTAGCTGAGTAGTTTAAATTTTCTTCAAAAACTTTCCAACCATTACTTTCATGGTGGCATTGTGATAATAAATGACATAGTTGAAATTTAGTTATAGTCCTAATAGATAATATTAAACGTAATTCATCCAATATGGTACTAGGTAGTACATCAATTAATCTATCTATATTCATTTATCAATATATTTTATTTCCGTATTTCACAAACTATATTATTTAAGCTATCAACTTGTCTTTTCAATATATCAATTTCTAACTCAAGACTTTTTTTTTCACTTTTGATAACAAGATGATTAATACGTTCTTTTTTGATAATACTATCACTTGTTTTATAGACAGCTTTTGCTAAACTATCTATATTAAAAGACTGTTCTTCTTGATAGGGTTTTATTATAGGTCTAACAACTCTTGTTGATGTTACCCCACTAGTTAGTACACTAGAAATCCCTAATACAACGATTGTACTGAATACATGTTTCATTTTGCTTTATTAATTGATTGGTTTACACCGTTTATATATCCTACTAATTTGTACAAAGTATCTTTTTCTGTTCTTAACTTATCTATCTTTGTTTCTAGTTTAGTTATCTTTTCTTCGTATTCTTGTTTAGTTTTTGCTAATTCATTTATTAATCTAGCTTCTCTTTCGTATGATTGCCATACAAATTGAGTAGCGAAAAAAGCTAAAGCACCAAAGGCACTATAAATAACATATTTAGAAGTGTTTTTCTCCCAATCATTCCAATTAAGTGCCATATCTTATAAGTGATTATCATTTAGAATCTGTTTTGTTTACTGCTTTCAACGCATGGTCTTTCTCAAACAAATTTAAGAAAGAATTTAATATTAACCCTGCAATAGTCAATTTATTTATTAAAATATTTCTACCAATTACATAAGATATTGTATCACCTAGTTTGCCAAATTTATAACCACCTTTTTTAATTAATATAACATTAAATAAATCTCCACATATTATAGCACCTAAAACATCTATTCCATAAGATATACCAAATGGATAGTCTGATGTGTTAACGAAATATTCTCTAGGGTCTTTAAAAAATAATAATATAATAGTTACTATTATTCCTAAAGGAAACAGTACAATAGCCAATGAAACACTGGCAAACATTAATAGTATATTAATTATTAGTTTCATTTAATATTATTTGTTCTTCAAATGGTAACAATTCATATCCATATTTAATGGCAACTAAAGTAGCTACTTGATAAATCTCTTGTTTATTAGGTGAAAATAATCCACTCATAGCTTTAACTTCTCCTATATTTGGAATAGTATAAGCTTTTTTAAACTTACCTTGTAATACATTTTTTTCAATGTATTCTTCATTAACTTTCTCCCAAAACTTTAATTCTACTTGAATATCATTATTAGAACCAATAATGATTTCATGTGAGTTATTTAATTTAGCAGAAATACCCATTATTGTAAAAGTTGTGTTATCAAAATTTACAAATTTTTTTGGTACTGTGAGAAATATTATATCTTTCATATTATTCAAAATATCCGTTAATAAATACTGTACCTCTTATTATTTGTGAAGCTGTTGCTGTTGCTACTGGCATTTGTAAAATTAGATGTAAAAAAGTTCCTGCTTCTATATATACAGGAGCATCTAAGTTTATATCTATTGCATTTGCAACTTCTCCTACAGGAGCGGCTACTGCAAAAGATTGTACACCTAAAGGTATTCTTCTTGGAGCTCTTGTACCTCCTGTTCCCGAATCTGCTGTAGCTAATGAAACTGCTGTAGAACCTACTCCTAATCCCCATTCTAATACTGTAGCTGTTGTTGCAACTGGAACACCTGTATTATAAGTATCTATTCTAATACCTCTTACTACTAAATTTTTATTACCACCAGTAGCACTAGCTGCTGGAACTTGATAAGCAAATAGAGCGTAATCTGTTACTGCTCCTACTACAGCAGCAAACTGAAACTTACCTCCTAAAGTTGTATAACCAGCAGCAGTGTTTGAAAGTGTTGCTGAAACTGGAGCAGTTGAGTTAGTAAAGTTAGCTGTTTGTGCTGCGGTAAACCCTCTTGGGGCAGAAATACTATGCATTAATTGACCAGCTTGTACTGTAGGCCATAGTCTGTTAGATACTACATCTCTTGTTGCTATAATAATATCACTAACTTCCATTCTTTGTGCTGATGAAGTCGCTGATGAATTATACAATCTCATTAATAAAGGTAAGGCTCTTGATAATGATATAGCAGGGTCAGTAGTAGGTGTTGAAATAACTCCTTTTAATTCTCCATCTACATAAAATTCAAGTCTATCTTGGTCAACTATCAATCTTAAATAATAAACAATATTAGCAACAGGAGTAAATAATGTAGGAGTTGTTGTTTCAGTACCATTTCTATTCATTACTCCAACTATCGCTCCAGAGGTTTCCATTTTAAAATAAGCACCATCTGTAGGAGTTACAGTAGTTGCAGCAAAACCTAAACCTAATTCAGCTACGTTGTTTGTTTGAGCATTAATAGCAAACCTTACTCTAAATCCAACTTCTAAAGAAGAAGAACCTAATAGTTGAAATGTTCTATATGTTTGTACCCTAGCTACAGTAAGAGAAGCTACAGAGTTACCAGCATTAAATACCAAATAACCACCAGTTAATGCTAGTGTCATTGTTGTTGTTACATGTTGATATGTAGAAGTATCTGTTATGGTATGATTAAAAGTATCACTCCATTGTATATTATCAACACCTGTTCTTAATCTACCATCTGTAGATACTCTTGCAGCTCTTCTAACTGGAGATGCATAGCCTGATAAACCATCATGTGATTCTCCCACCATTACAGCATATCCTGATTTATCAACATCTTTACTTAGAGCTACTTCTAATTCATAATCTGCATTAACATTTGCATGTCCTGCTAAGTTACTTCCACCTTTTATTGTACTTGCCATATTTTTATTGTTTTAATACGTTATTGTATATCTTACTGTATAAACCCCACTTGCTCCATTATTAGCTATTCCTATAATATCTATTGTATCAAAAGAATTATTTAAATTAGATATAAAAAATGAAACATTATTTAATACAAAATCATCTATACTAGTTTCTGTTGTTTCTTGTGGTATTATACTTATATTTTTTATTTCTGATTCGTTTTGAAGTCCTGTTCCTGTAATATCTATTTGATTGAAGGCTTTATTATCTTCATTACCAAAATCTAATGTGATTATACCTGTTATTGTAGCGTTATCACCTACTAATCTATATTGTCCATTGAAATTATCATAAGAATAAATATAACCGCTATAACTACCATCTGATACATGAACAATAGAGTCTTGAGAAGTTAAAGTCATTGAGCTTGCTTCAACAGTAAATACTCCCCAATCTGCATTAATATCTTTTAATAATACTTTATCCCCTAATACAACAGTATATCCAAATATATTTGTTCCTACTCCATTAGTACCAGTATCAAGTACACCTCTTAAATCTACAGATTTTACATCAATTGCTATTCCACCACTGCCACCAGTATCATCTAATACTCCTACTTCTCCATATTCATCTACTATTAATTTTTTTTTGGTAGTAAATGTCATATTAGAACTACTTGAATTTAAATTAGAGAACTTTAAAGGACTTGTTGTACCTAACGTTAATGCATAATTATAAGCTGTTGTGTCAAATATTGTTTGTACAATAGCTAATTTTGAACCAAAGTGTAGTAAACTACCACTCATATCTAAATTAGAAGGTATTGTTGGAGCAGGTGTATTTTCTACAAAATACGTTTCAACACTTCTTATATTCGGGGCATCTGTCCATTTTAATCCTGTATATGTAGAAGTAGTCCAAGTATTATTTGTACTATGATTAGAAAACATTATTGTGCAACCACCATTACCACTAGCATGAACAAATACTTGATTATTGGCTGAAAAATTAAAAGAAAAATTAGTTTGTATGTCTAATTTAGCTCCTGAACCTGATACACAGATTCCTGATGTTGTTGAAGCTCCTAATGTTATTGTAACAAGATTACTTAATCTCAATGTTCCATAATCACCTACCCACAAACCATCTGTTTGATTCATTGCAATGTTACATCTACTTATAGAAAATAAACTTGCTCTAGTTGTTATATATCCACCAGTATTAAATCTTAAATAAGCAATAGCTCCCGCATTTTGACTTCCTAAAATAGAAAAGTCCATTTTTTTAACTATATTTAAATCACTAGATATTTCTAATGGTGAACCTGCTGTAGTTCCTGTAACAAAAAGCTTGATGTATTCTCCTTGATATTTATTAACCCAATCTAAAGCTGCATTTATAGTTAAAAATCTATTCCCAGTACTTGCAGTAGAACCTAAGTAGCTTGTAAAAGGTAATCCATCTACACCAGTAGTAGGGTCAATATAAATATTTGTTATAATATTTGAAATAGTAGCACTTCTACTATTGATATATTTTTCACCTACATTTGTTTCAATAATTAAAGGTGTATTAGCATTGTATGAATATATAACATAATCACCTACATTTTTTAATGTAATCCCTGTGTTATTTTCGGTATAAGAAAATCCTGATGTATTATTTTCTACTTTTGCAATAATGATAACAAATTCATCACCCGGTGTTGCAATAGAACCATTTGAATTTCCAGTTAAAGAATTTAAATTTAAACTTACTTCCCATAAATTATTACCAAATTCTTCTACTGATATTCCTTTTACTGGAATACTATAATTAAGATTCACTACGCTAGGTGTGAAACTGGTTACTCTGCCAAATTCACCTCCACTACTACTATCTATACCTATGTTTATTCTAGCTTGTTCTTCTTCTGTAGTAGTTAATGACTGAACTGTATTATACAATATTGCTCCACTAGGAGAGTTTACAACCCAAGTTCCATCATCTCTTAATACTTTTGTACCATCTCTTACACCTGTTCCAAGTTGGTCAGGATGAATAGTATCGGCAGCTAACATTTCTGCTAGTCTACCGAGATAGTCTACTATTACTTTTTTAAACGCCATTGATTAATTAAATTTTAGTCCATCCTTCACTAGCATTATCAAATACCATTGCTGTTGCTGATTCAGCTACTCCTAAATGCTGAACCCAGTTTCCTGCTGCTTGAGGTGCTGTTGCTGTAACTGCTCCCGGAGTTGTTGATAACCATTGGTTTGCACCAATTGTCATTCCTGATAATTGATTGTTTTTACTTGCAATAGGATATACTGTTGCATTTGCAGGTGATGTAACATTAGCTAATACAAATCCATGTGCAGGTTTAGTATTTGTTGTAGCATCTGCTTTTCTTATATTAAGTGCTGAAGCATTATTATATTTATTAACAAAGTTACCTGCTACAAGATTTTCAGATGCTGGTGCTACTGTTACATCTATACCTATTCCTACTGGAAATAAAGACAAACTTAATAAACCTGATGCATCTGTTTGAATTATTTTATTAGCATCTGCAACACCTGCTGATGTTGTAATTGGTTGAACTTCTGTAAGTCTACCACTTACATCTGCTATATACTTTGCCATATTAATTAACTAATTTAAAATGTTTACGATATACTTCTTTTGATAATATTATATTTTTATGTTCTCTATCTATTAAAATAATTTTATCTTCTAATAAGGCTGTATAATAGACATCTTTAATAAAATTTAAAACTTGTTTTTTTCTTTTAGATAATTGTTGTACAATTTGCATATCTTCTATACATTGTACTAATTTTCCTTTTCCTGTTATCATGTTAGTATTCTTTCTTCATAATTATGTATATAAATAGAATCTGGTGCAACACCTATACCTATTCTTTTTGAAATATTAACTGTTGGAATAGTTTCAGTAGGTAAGGCATTATTACCTATAAAATAAGTTTTTCCTGTAACCCAACCAGAACCTGCTTCTGTTATTATGTTTTCAGGAGGTATGATTTCAATACCATCATCTTCTAAAGCTGATGTTTTACTAATACCTATAAACTTACCGTAATGATTTATATTAGTAATGTCATACTTATAAACTCTATCATCTTCTCCTTGTATTAAAGCCATTCCTGATGATATTGTTTCACCAGCTTGTTTTAATAATGATAAATTTAAGTTAGTAGTTGAATACTGATACCAACTATTATCTGACTTAATAACCGTTACTATACCTGATAACTCGTCTTTTGTTACAGATATAACTGGATTAAGCTTAGGTGTTTTACAGTTACAACTTCCTTGACAAGTACACATATTATATTGTTAAACAAACTTTTTCAAATGGAATCCATTCAGTTTCATAAATTGTATCTAAACCTCCATTATTACTGTTCTCTAATTCAATCTCTGGTATAATAGTATTAAACAATGTTGTACAACAAGTACATAATGTTTGTACTTTGTTTATAAAATCTGATACTGTAGATGTAGTTATATATGGTAGTAAAGAATATAGATATTCTAATTCAGATACTGTATTATCTAGTAATACATTATCTACCATTTTATTTTTATACTTGTTAGATAGTCTAATGTTTGTTAATAAACAACATTCTAAACTATTCTTAGCATTGTTTAACAGCATAAGTAAAAGAGTCTACAATTTGTTTTATATCATCATCGCTTATACAGTTACTTTTTAATAATTGTAATTTTATAAGCATTTCGTGATATTTTTGATATTCTGTTGTACAATCTTTACAGGTTAAAGATAATATATTTTTAACAAGTTTTGAAGTTTCTTCACAAATATTATAACCAATTTTTGATTGTTTTATACCTTTACCAACTGTATAATTAACAACATCTTTTTTTAATGGTGTAGCTAAAAACAATACGTTTTCACTACTCTTAGATTTGTCTATCTTATAAACTTCTTGGTCTATCAGTATATAATCATAACCTATAAAAGCGTTATATATACCTGTAAAATGTAGTTCATTTCTATCAACTACTGTAAAACTTAATGTATATTGTTTAAAATAATAAGCATCAATATTTAACCATCCTTTTTCATTATACAGTTCTACCTTAGTATTTAAACTAGGGTTTAAGAAATCTGTAACTAAAGGATTTGTAAAAGAGTTGTTTAAATAGACTTGTTGTTTATCTGTTTTGATTACAACAAAATCATACAAAATAGAGGTATTTTTATCAAATACCTCTATAGTGTTATTTTCACAATTTGTTTCAAGAAAAATCATTTATTAGTAATTTACTACTTGATAAGTTGATTTAAGTAAGGCTTCTGTAGTTTGTTCAAAGTAAGTTGTTGGTACTGATTCTGGAAACACTACCATAACTTCTTGGTATACATTAAAAGCAGCTGCTGTATTAGATTCATCAGGTTGGTCTGTATTTGACCACTTGATGTAGTAAGTAGTGGCTTTAATATTATCAGGTATTACAAAATCTGTAGCTGGTGTTTTTGTGAACAATGGATTACCTAGATAACCTCTACCTGTCCATATCTGCCAATCAGCAATTACTTTTCTAATTTGTTCTGCTGTACCTGAACCTAAATCACCTCTTACTAATACTTCTACAGTACCTTCACAAGTACAGCAATCTTTACAGTTTTCTGGTGTACCTTCATAAGGTATATAATCAATACCAATAGCTGTATTAACACCAAGTTTAGCTTTAACCTGTAGACCACCTTCTGTTGCAGTAGCTGATTCTACAATACCGTTAGATTCTTCGTTGATTTTGTTAGCCAATGCTGTATATAAAGCAATTGCTGTATCAAATTTACCTACTACTGAAAAAGTTTTAACAAAACTATCAATACCATGTTCTTGAAAAGCACTTGTAACACGAGCATTTACAAAGTATTCATCACCTGATGATTTACCCAAACAAGAGAATGTAACATTAATAACTTCGTTTACAGGTGCTTTATAAACGAATTTACGCATTTCGAAATTCCTAGCTTTAGGTTTTTCAAAAACCCTAGAATTAAATGTTCCACCTGACAATTTACCTAATGCTAATTGGAAGAAATCAGATTTTACCGCAGGTGTAGCATTAATCATAACACCATCTTGTGAATCCATAGCGTAAATACCTAATTTACCTACTGCTAAGTTATCTATTGAAGATGATTCGTCTGTTCCATTAGGAACATAAAAAACTTGACCGTTCATATTATTTTATTTATTTAAAGTTACTAAATTATTGATTTTATTTTGATTTTGTTCTGATATAGTTGATAACTTTATAACTACTTTATCTATAATGTACCTTTGTATTTTTTCATTATATTCTAAAGTTTTATTATTACAACAATCTATTTTGTTTAAATTATCATTATCTATATAGTTATAACAAAATTCTTGTAATTTTTCAGAAGTTGTTATCAGTAACTCATTACCTAATACAGAGTATGTGTTTTCAAAGGTTGAATATACAGAAGAATTTACATTATAAAAAACTTTTTCTGTTTTTTTTATTTCTTTGACTACTCCATAAATACTGGAATCTGAACCACCTTTAACTATATCGCATTTTTTATACCAAGTATCTACATACTTAGCATCTTCTGTTTGTACTTCATAGTACTTATTATTTTCAATACTATCTGCTTTTCTTTTACAAGTAGTATCTAATGTAGTACCTTTTCCATAGATTACATTCTGATTATCTAACGGTACTTTGTAAGTGTTAGTACCTGTTTTTTCAGGTACTACACATACTTCTTTTGTTATTGTATTAATAAAAGATTGCTCAAATGTACTTCTTTTCTTATTGTTCAACATTTCTTCTACTGAACTATATAAGATTTGATTTATTTCACTATCTATTTCTTTTTGTGTAAAATCAGAGTATTTTAAACTACCTAGATTATACAATTCTGTTTCAATAAGTAAATAAATCTCGTTACAATTAAGCATTTTCTATTTCACGTTTTTTCAACAATAACACTTGTTTATCTAAATCAAATATTACTTTCTGGTTTACAGCATTTTCAACATAAAGTGTTAGTTCACTTTTCTTATTTGCTATTTTATCTTCTTTAATATAAAAAGCATCTTGTTGTTCTGTAATCAATCCATAAGTAATATATTCTGCTATCTTAGCTTTTACTCCTAGTTTAGTATCACTTACACCTTTTGTTAATCCTTCTTTTTCTTCTTTAGCCATTTTAACAATTGCTTGTTTAGCTTCTAGGATTGTAAAGGCTTCAATATCAGATTGAACATATTGTTTACTGTAAACCTTAACTAAATTCTTAATTGTATCTAAATCAAAAGTTAATGCTTTATGTAATACTTCTGTTATCTTAATTTCTTGGTCTAATGATTCTTGAGCTATTTTCTCAACTGATTCGTTAGAAATCATAAAGTAATTATAATTACCTCTACCATCCCAGTTTGCAATATCTTTACATACTGTATCATCATCAATCATAAGATTGTATAATGCGTAGTTTATAAAGTTATTAGGATATATGTAACCTGTAGATTCATCTACTCTATATCCAGCATCTAAAGTCATACCTCCATCTACTATACCTTTTTCAATTACACCTGATGGTATCAAAACCTCAAAGTCATTCCAGTATTCATTAACAGATTCTATAAAGTTAGGACTTTTAGGGTCTGCATTTACAGCATTCCATAATTCAGGCATTTTAGTTTCTTCTGCTAAAGAAATACCTTTTTTAACAACTTTACCTTTAAAACCTGTAGTATATCTAAGGTCTGATGCTGATGGTACATCTTCTAAAAACTTTTTAGATAAGTACTGATTGTTTTCAACTGCAAATACTATTGCTTTTCTTTCTATAATGTTTTCCATGTTAGTTTTATATAAGAAGTAGCTATATTTCTATAGCTACTCCTGTTTGTTTGTTATGATGCTTTACAACTTAGGTAAGCTAGTGACAAAGGATTGTAACAGTGAATACCTTGTGATGCCATCATGTGTTTTGCTGATGCATCAATATCAGTACTAATATCACCTCCTTGTTGTCCTTCTATCTTAGCCATACCTCTTACTGTACCTTCATAATACTCTCTACCTTCTTCATATTGAAACTCTAAGTTTGGCATTGTTTTACCATCCATTGAAACTTCCGCAAAGTTCATAATAATACCTTCATGTGAAGTGATAGGTCTATTAGAAATAGGGTGTTTATGTGCTGTACGTGCTAAAGGTGAATTATCAAAGAAATTGTGATGTGTAAACCTGATTATCTTACCTGAAATATGTCTAAATGAAGTAAAGTAACCTTCTGATTGCAAACCACCATCTTTGTTCTTACTGATAAAGTTTCCTGCTTCTTGTACTGGTTGCAATGTTGCTAAACCTGTTTTCAAAGCATTATCAATATCTTGTAGTAAACCAAAACCACCCATAATATCTACTGTAGTAGACTGTGATAAATCTTGGTCTAAGTTACCTGCAATATCCAATGAATCTGTAAAGAAACGATTTAATCTATCTCTTGTAAGTTTGTTATAACTCATAATGTTAACATTAGGAATTTGTCTAATCAAACCATTACCAGAATAAACTGGTTTACCAGAATCACTATCTATATTCTGTACATAACCTGATTCATCAGAGTTATCCTTAGAAATCAACAAATCTGTTTCACGAGCTGCGTTAAATTCTTGTTCTGTTAAGAATTTCTCCCAATCATAGATAAATTGAAACAACTTACCATCTACTTGGAACTTGCAATACATTAATTTATTAGCGGCATTACCAGCAATGTTGATAGATTGACGTACTAATGATAGTCTGTTTGTAACAGCAAAACCATTGTATGAACGTGATTCAGTACCTCTTGAATGTTCAAGTGATACTTTTACAACACCACCTGCCCATACTGTACCAGCTTTAAGATATTTTTTATCTATATAATCACTAGATTTACCTACAACTACAGCTGTAAACTCATAGTAACCTTCTGTTGTTCTCTTAGGTTGTCCTGAAATCTGAACTTGTACGTTGTTTAAGATACCACCAGTTGAAATAAACTGATTCTTTTGGAAATGCTTATCTTTATAGATAAGTTTAAAAGGCTGATTGTTCAAACCTACTTTTGATGTAGGATAGCTAATTTCTTTAGCTATAGTTGACGTTCTCTTTGGTTTACCATAAATCATGTTCTTTACAGTACCATCATAATTCTTGATTGCTCTTTTATTACGCTGACCTTGTGTCATTGATAATATAGGATAATTCTTCTTACCAAAATCAGTGCCACTACCAAAAGCGTATACAGCAACTGAATTAGCCATTTCTACAACAGCAGGGTCAATACCTGTTGACCTACGAATACTGTCTAATTTTTCTACGCCTATATAGGCTTGGTCATTATAGGTTGTCGAACCTATTGTTACACCACTTTGAAAAGGAAAACCGTTCATATTATTTATTTATTTTTTAATTGTTTACTTTTTTGACATCTTAGCAAAATCACTAAGACCTAATGTACCACTTGGAGGTTGTCCTCCTTTACCTGCTAATACAGGTATTGATGGTTTTTTAACTACATTATCTTTTTTATATTCAATCGGTATATTGTTAGCTACCTTATATGCAAAACTATGTAATAAAGCTGTTTGTTCTGCATTTAGGTTATTATATACATCATATATACCAACTTTTCCTGATTTATCTGGTAAAGATAATTGTTTTACTTTAATTGCAATATCTTTTTCCAAATTTATTTTTTCAAAAGCAGAATCTAAGTCTTTAAAATACTTTTGTTGTTCTTCTATTTGAGCCTTATTGGAATCTTCTACTTCTTTTCTTGCAACTTGAATTTCTTTATCTCTTTCTTTAACTAGTTTTTCTAAATTAGCTGATACATAATCTTTTAATGTACCCTTATCTTTTTTGTTATCTATAAAAGATTGAATATAATCTTCATCATCTTCACCTTTTATATCTTTAAGAAAACTCTTTGCAAAATCTTCTAGTTCTTTTTCGTTATCGTAATCAAGTTGTATCTTACTATATTCGTTTTCTAAACTCTGTAATTGTTTAAAACTTTCAATAGAACCTCCTTGATTTAAGTGTTCTTGTAATTCTGCTATTACAGTATTACTTGAATATTGTTGAACTTGTGTTTCTAATTCATCAATACGAGTTTTAGCAATTTTAACTAAATCATCAATATCTTTGTAATCATCAGTTGCTTTAAACTCTTTAACACCTAGCTGTTCTGCAAAGTATTCAAAAGTATTAACTTCTGGGTCACTGTCTTGTTTATCATCTTTTGTTTCTACTGGTGGTGTAACCTCACCTTTATCATCATCAATAGTTTTTGTTTCCTCTTTACTAATAGGTGGTGTTTCACCCCCATCTGTTTTTTGTTCATCTGTAGTCTTTGTTTCGAATACAGACAACTTTTCTAAATCAAAAGTATCCATTTTTTGTAAATTTATGTTGTTTAAATGTTATATGCAAAATTATTTTTATATTATTTTAAAAATATTTTATTGATACTAAGTCTGTTTAGGCTTATTTTCTTTTGCTACCTGAAGTTGAATATCAGCTGCATATTTTTTGGTATCTATATCTTTATTTTTTAATTCTAACTCTGATTGTTTTATTTTAAAATCTCTAATACTATCTAATGATTTTTGTTGTTGTTCCATTATTCTAGCGTAATCATCAGTCTTGTTAGATGCTGATTCAAAACTTAATGCTGTTAAGGCTTGTTTCTGTATTTCAAGTTCTGCTTTTAAATCAGCTTCATATTTCTTCAACTCTCTATCTTTCTCCTTCTCTGCCATTTCAGCTTGTTTCATTTCAGCTTCATGTTTCTGTTGAGCTTGGTCTGCTTCTTGTTGACGTTTATTCAGTCTTTGTTCTGCTTCTTCTACATCTTGTATAATAGATGCAAAGTTTTTACTACTACTCAACATCTTCAACATAGTTGAATGTTCCATACCATTTTGTAAAAACTCTGTAGCCTTAGCTGTTGTTATATCTAATAACTGTTGAGCTTTTCTACTACTTGAAACAAATATACCATGTGATATATTAGAATACCCATCAGATACTTCTAAGTTAACAATTTCTTGATTGTTTCTAAGATATGTTATATTAGTACCTTTCTTAAAAGCATGTTTACTTAAATCAATTACTCTTTGTAAATCATTAGCTATATACGCTTCAAAATAACTATAATACAAATCAATAACTGCTCCTGCTTGAGATAAACCTTCTTGTACATTAGCATTAGATTCTCTTGTACCTATTTCACCATTACTATATCTATTAAATCCTAATATAGCTTCAAGTTCTTCTTTAATAGATGCTGCGTAGTTTTGAAGTAATCCTATTAACTGATACGATTCTAAATCTACAGATTTTAAAGCGTTAATAGCTTCTGCAAAACCATCTGCTTCTGAATCAACAAATAATAAACCTGTAGCATTAGCTCTATATAACGCTTTTGCTATTGGTGAATTAGTATCTCTATTACTAGCTTCTTCTTGTTTTAATGCTAAGAACTCCATTTCTTCTTGCGAAGTCATTGGTTCTCTTATGTTATTAGAACTAGTATTAACAACACCTTCTTCTTTGAATATTCCAATAGGTATAATACCTATCTTACCCATATTCTTTACAATAGTAGTCTGTAACTTAAACTTAATTACATTATATGCTTCTTGATATTGAGCTATTTTATATGAAAGACTTAACTGCTTAGTTAAATCATTCATAAATATTACACCATTATAACTTTTCTTAGCTTTAAATTTATTATTACTATCATACACAGGAAATTCAACACAGTCTCCACCTAGATAATATTCATTATTGAGAATATATCCTTCTCTTATTTCTTCTCTCCATGTCCAGTTAGCAACATCATCACCACCATAATCTTCATCTACTTCTACTTCTCCTACAAAACCTACTCTCCTAAAAGAAGTCCATTCACAATGGTGTACATCTATATATCGTAAATCTACAGTTTGTTGTTCAAAACCTCTTGTTAAACCTGTTTGTGGTGTAGATGTTGTAAGTTTTTTTGATTTTTCTTCTAATTCATTAAACAAATTAGGATAGTAATTTTTAATATCTTCATGGTCTTGAAATATTTCAATAACATCTTCAATACTAAATTTATATCTTGCTCTAACTATTGATGCATCATCTATAAATGTAGATTCTGTATAAGTATAATCTATAATAGCAGGATGCACTGTATATCGTACTACATTGTCACCTCTTACTGTAGAATATGAAAAAGCTCTATTAGTTGCTATAAAATGAAAAAACTCTTTAGCATATTGTAGTTTAAACCTATCTCTTTCAATTACATAGTCTAATATATTCTGTCCTTCAATAGTTTCAATATCTTTTACACTATTTACTAAACTATCAATTGCATCAGGTGTTAATTCTTCAACTGGTTGACTTTCAGTTAGTTGTCCTGTTTCTATTAACTTATTAACGAATTTTTGTTGTAACATTTCGTTAATAAGCTGTTTCTTATATTCTAATTTCTCATTCTGAAAATTACTATTCTTAGTATAAACAATAGGGTTAAAAGGAGCTTTAATGAAATTAGAAATCTGTTTTAGAAACAAAGGACTTACAATATCATAATTTCTTAGCTTATCACTATATTGTTTATAAGCATCACCTTGTAGATTATAAGGATTTATAATATGAGAATAATCTGTAAAACCAATATCACCTGATGCTATCCTAAGTTCCTTTATAATATTATCAGTATACATACCTGATGTACTATTTACACCTAGATTTGTATAGTTATACCCACCTATAGATTTAAGGCATTCAAGTTTCCATTCTCTGTTTTTCTCAGACTTAGACTTTTTTTGCTTAGGTAAATACATTAGAAAAATTTAATTTTGTCCAAAGATAATAAATTTACTTTATTACCAAATGTTTTTTTAAGGAAATTATTTTCACTTTCTTTTGCATGATACATACATATAATAGATGATGATATTCTATCAGCATTTTTCTTTACCTTAAACTTCATTATTTCACGTAGTTCACCTCTATCAAAAATCATATCTACATTTCTTATAATCTCACCAAATTTGTTTCTACCTCTTTCTTTTAACAACCAGTCATTGTAATATTTTAAACCTTGTAGTTTTCTACCAATAGTCATGTTCATACCAAACTGTCTTTTCATCTTCTTCTTTGTAGCAATAGCTTCATCAAAAGATAAATCTGGTTGTTCTTCTAAGTATCTTGTTAAAGACCTTCCTCTACTATCTTTATGTGTTTTAGCATAAGATACTATATCTCCTACTTGGTCATTTTCAAGCATTATCTTAGCATTATAATATTCTGCTAAGTAAAACAAATCTCTTGCAAATATATTTAAACTATCATGTCCATCTGGTCTTGTATTAAAATAAGCTACAAACATATCACCTCTATGTGGTGTATCTTTATTTGGTTGTTCATATACTTTAATACTACCTATTGAATCACTATCACTAGATACATCTTGTGCAAAAGCATCTACAGCAATTAAATATCTTTCTTTTGGTATAACACCATTTATCTTAAAAGGTCTATGTATAATCTGTACACAACCTTTTTTCAAATGGTTTTCACCTTTCTTAATAGGATAATCTTCAAATGGTAATACTTTTTCAGGTGTAAATACTATTTCACCTATTAGTGAAAGGGAAAGACTACCATAAGAACTTACTTTTCTATCATAATCTGTATTAACCAAAAAATCTAATGCGTTCTTAGCCAATGCTTTAGGTAAAACATCTGTTTCTACATCAAGAAACATGTCTTCTCCTTTTCTAGGAAATTCTGCTAAGTATTTAATGGCTCTACTTGTATCACCAGATTCAATTAATTTTTGATATACTTCTTCATGATATGATTCACCTGCTACTTTATCAGTATTACCATCAGCATCCTTATATGTAATATTTCTACTCCTGTTAGTAAAGAATGGTATCTCACTATCAAAGTCAGATAAAGCATCTTTAAAACGCATTAATCTATATGCTCTTGGATTGTCCCACATCTTAGATAGTAACTCAAAGTTACCATTCTTATCACCACCTGTACCAAAACCTCTTCTTTGACCATACACTATACCACCTTCATTTACTGATGCTTCTGTTACAACCCATACTTGTTCTATAGATGGAAATGAACCAAATTCTTCTAATAGTATATCACCTCTTTTACCACGTATTTTATCAGGTTCTCCATCTATAGTAATACCTATAACACTAGAGTTAAAACCTTTAATTACATTTGCTCCAGATGCTTCATCTTTATAACCTGTACTAAATTCAAAATCCGATAAACTTTCTTTATAAAAATGTTTTCTAAGCCACCAACAATTACTCTGTATAAACGACCTTATTTTATCATACTTATTTAGAATACCATCACCTACTAAATAAGGTTCACTTTCCGCTGCAATAAACGTATTACTATCTTTTGCTAAGAATGTATTATATGCTGTCTTTGCTCCACCTTTCCATGAAGCTCCTACACCTCTACTTTTTGCCCATACAACATCTAAACCTCCTTGTAAATTATCTAAATCTCTAATAGCTTCAATGTCCATTGTTCTACAGAGTTTATCATATATATCAAACTCTCTACCTTCTGGTAAACCATGTTGTGCTATATCACATGCTATAAAGTATCTCCAATCTTCATCCCAAAAAGCAGGAAACATAAACTTTCTTCTACCTGTTTTCTTCTTCTTATCTGTAACCATTTCAATCATAGTGTTATTCAGATAGAACCAATGTTCACCTGTAATATATGTATCTCCATGATTATCACCATTTACAGCTTTATCAATCATTTCTTTAGCAAACTCCTGCATATTATATGTAAACATATCAAAGGTTACAGTAAGTTTCTTTTTCTGACCTTTGTTTATATCAGCATAAATCTTATTGTATTCTTTTTGATATGGAAACATATTATGTTTCTCATAATAAATAGCAAGTTCTCTAAAGTAATTTGTTCCTGTAAACATTAATTTATTTTTTTATACATTTGTCGATTGTTACCATATAATTTAGTATAACCAATCTTTTCATAATAATCTCTTTGTCTTTTATTATAATAATGACAACAAACATAAGGTATATTACATAAAGCGTTTTCAGCACTATGTTCAACTTGTTGTATTAATTTTTTAGCTAATCCTTGTCCTCTATATTCTTTTTTAACCATTAAACAATAAAAAAAAGTATATAATTCTGTTTCTATCTTTTCATCTACATAAGAAATATGAGCAATTATTTTATTGTTATTTCTTATAACATAACAAATATGATTCTTTATAAAATCTTTCTTATAAGGAATCATTTTGTTTTCTTTTAAAAATAAAAAAGCTTCTTGGTTAGAAGCTAACATTTCAACTTTCATTTTGTATAAGTAAAAGGTGTATCTTTTTTTTCTGTTATAGTTGTCGTAGAACCTGTATTAGAAACAGAACATGAACCTACTATATTATTAAATTTTAAAAACATTCTGTCAACTTTTAATATATATCTAAGATGTTTATAACCACCTATTAATAATTTGAATCTCTCTTTTGTTCCATCCCATAAAGCAGGTTGCCATCTTGTGTAGATGTTTAACTTAACCCAATAAAATTCTTTATCTTTCAATAAAGATTTACATTCTTCTATTTCTTGATTAGTCATATTTATTTCGTTTAGTATAAAAACTATCATCAAACTCTAATCTATTTTCTTCTTTACCTTCTTTTCTCTGTGCTTGTGCTAAATCAATTCTTAATTTTTTAAGTTCTGTTATACCAGCACTAAGGTCTTTAATACATTTTAAAGATTCGTTTAAATCTGTTTTTACTTGATTAATAAGTTGCATTCTTTGTTGTAACTCTGTTGTAGCTTGGTCTTCTGTAGAAGTATTAAGTAGAAAAGAAAGTACATCTTTATTAGACTTACCTATCTGTTGAAACAACTCTATCTGGTCATGTAGATTTTCTTCTATTGTATTAATTAGTTTTTCTTCTACAAGAGTTATATCTTTTTTTAACTCTGCTACACAATTTTGAACAAGTCTATCTTCTACTACAGTTTTATCAATACCAAGTTTATCTATAATATAAATATCTCTTTCTCTTTCAGCATAATTACTGTAGAACTCTTTATTAAGTTTATAATAAACATAAGCAAGTTCTTTAGTAGCTTTTTCTTTTACTCTAATGTTAACATCACCTTGTTTTATAATCTTACCTTCGTCTCTACGATATATTTTTTTTACACACTCTATCAAAAGAGTATGAGGGTTCACTTCTGGTAAACCCTCATTATTAACTCTAAAAAGATTTTCTAATATCATTCTTTATTGTTTTTTCTTTCTTTTTTAAATCTTCTATAGTATATTTTACCAAATGTCGGTAACCAAAAAAAAGCTACTATTTGTTCTTTACCTTTTTCTTTTATAGTATTAAAAAAATGATGTATAACATTACTTACTAAAGATACCTCAATCTTTAATTCTTCTGCTACCTCTTTAATAAAAACATCTACTAATTTCATACTTCTATTTTAAATAACAATTTTTTAATATCGTTGATATTTATTAACATAATTGTCTCCTTGTTTAAAGATATTAGTTTTATATCTGAAAGTTTTAGAATATATTTTCCATGAAAATAATTTATCCAAAATTTTAATTTACTTATTAATTTTCCCATGTTAAGAATTTTACTACTGCCATTTGTGCTTCTATTACCTTATTAAATGCTTGTGTTCTAAATATATTAGTTTCTCTAGTTAATAATGTAGTATAACCTTCAACACCTTTATCATTTTGTATTTCTTTTGTATGTTTTTCAACTAAATCTATCAATTCTGCTGATAATAATTTTGCTTTATCTACATCATTATGTAAATCTCCTGTTGCATGATTAAATCTTAATCCTACTGCTTTTTGACCAAATGTTAATTCTGTATTTTCCATTGTTTTTGTTGTTTGTTTTTCTACTAATTTTTCTATTGCTATTCTTGCTTCTTCTCTTATTCTTTCATCTTCTATATCAAAATGTTGTTTGTAGTATTTACCTTGAAATACTCCAGCTTCGATATAAAACTTATAATCTTTATCTGTTTCAATTATTCTTAATTCTAATTCGTCTGCTATATGTTTGTTGACTAACTCTATCAAAGAAAAAGGACTGATACTACCACAATCACTACATATATCAATACCTAATTCATTTGTTTTCCAATATGCTGAATTTTGTCCTAAGATAAAACTATCTGATTTTGGTACTCTAGGACAATGAAAATTATGTTGTTTTTCCATTATTAATATTTGTTAAATGTTGGTATTGATGTTATATTGTTTAATACTAATTTTCCATGTATATCTTTTTTGTATGTTCCTTTATCCCATACAATTCTTGACCTATGAAATTCTTGTTTAACTTCATTAGGTTTACCTTGATTATACATATTACCTTTTAGATATTTACTTCTACAATAATTTGGTGTGTAAGGCATCATACTTCTTCTTTGTTTAAATGTTCTTGTTTAACATATAATTCTACTAGTCCTTCTTCTAAAATCATTACAGTAACCTTATTCTTTAATTCAATAATAGAAAACTGTCCTTCAATAGATACATAATCACCAGTTTTAATTTTTGTATTACCACCAGTCTTTACAACAGGATATAACCTGTCTGGTGTTTTTGCTGTTTCAGGTATAATAATACCCATTTTAGTATGAGTAACTTGTGTTAACTCAACAATTAAATAGTTATCATTAACTGTTAACTGTTCTAATTCTAAATCTTTTGTTGTCATAATATGTTAGTTTGTTGTAATATTTTAATTAATTCTGATTTGTTTTTAATTGTACCATAAAATAAAGTTTTTACTGTATTAGGAGAAGGTATACACTCTAAGTCTAAAGTTTTATGAAGTATATTATATAATGCTCTTTTGTTAGATGATATAGAAAACTCAATAAAATCACCGTATAATGCTGTAATTTTAAGACGTAAGCTTTCAATATCTTCTGTATCTAAATATTTAATTTTAACAGACTTTTCTAACCAATCATTTACTTTATCATAATTATTAATAATAAGTAATAATAATTTTTTATCTATGTTGACTGTTATCCATTCATTTGTACTATTATCTAATACTTCACAATCTGTACCTATATGTATTTCTTCTATTTCAGGTGTGTAATATCCAGTTTTCATATTAGTTTATTATTTTGTTTGTAATCATTTATAACTCTACTTAAATAATCTTTCTTATAATGTATCTTTAATTTAATATCACCAAATGGTTTTCTATGTATTACATATATTTCTTGTACTATATAACCAATTTGTTCTAATATATGAGCATACAGATTCAATTGAAGTTCTACCTTAGAATTAAAAGTATTAGCAGGTTCTTTAAAGTTTTGTTTTTTAATATCTCCTGTTTTTAAATCTTCAATCTTTACATAATTATTAGGTAAAACTATCAACTTATCCAATCTACCTATTAACCAATCAGTATGTACAGAAACTTCATTGTGTTCACCTACTGGTAAAAGCTTAGAAGTACCTTTCAATTGAATATTACTACTTTTTACACTACCGTACTCCTGATTATGAGCTTTTAAACCTATTTTAGACTTAGCTACTCTTAAACTTTCCCAATTTTGTAGTACTTTTTTCTGTTCTACTTGAAATTTAGCTTGTAACTTGTTATTAGTAATCCATTTTATCAAATAATTACTCATTTCAATCTTATTACTATGATTAATACCATATATAAACTTAAACCATTCCAATTTACCATACATTGATATATACATGTTCTTCACAGAAGTATACATTGAATGATAATTAGAGTCAAATTCCTCTATATAAAGCTCTATAAATTTAGATACGCTAATCATTTTGTAAAAATACAGGATAAGTCTAAAGAAACCTAATTTTTTATGAAAAAAAATAAAATAAAAAAAAGTAGTAACAATATGCTACTACTTTTCTGAATACTTTTTAACCCTATGAAAATTTTTTACCATGT
>ERZ724509.48-NODE-48-length-55468-cov-9.263476_pt1 | contig 55468 bp, 90 predicted proteins | sample MGYA00376042_ERZ724509 | MGnify/ENA primary metagenome ERZ724509 (study PRJEB28724, sample SAMN07190887) | wastewater metagenome | isolation source: effluent of sewage treatment plant in Hong Hong | place: USA: Christiansburg, Virginia | collected 2016-03-01 ...
CCATGGCCTTCTCTCTCAGCTCGTGGCGGCCGTGGCGGCCAGGGTCTGGGCCAGCTCCAGCTTGGCCACCCGGCCTTGGGCCAGGGGCTGTTCGCTGTCGCTGTAGACGGCCCAGGTGAAGCCCTGGTTGGCGGCCACCACCATCAGCTCATGGTCGTTGAGCGAGGCGGTCCAGGTGGGGACATGGCGATCGGCCACGGCCACCCGGGTGCGGGACCAGGCCACATCGGTGGTGGTCTGGCTGGCCAGGGGCTTGATCGGCTTCTTGTTCTTCTCGGCCGACCAGTCGATCATCTCGGGGTCTTCGTTCTCCGCCGTGGAGCCCCAGTTGATCAGCTCGTCCTCGGGGTGGTCCTGGGCCTGGCGGGCGCTGTTCAGCGGCCCGATCTTGGCGTCGCCCTTGGCGTGGGTCCACTCCGGGTCCGGGTACGTCTCGCCCTTGTTGGTCTTGCACGGCTCGCCCGCCTTGGCGCCGCAGGCATCACACGGTTCGCTCTTGAGCCGCTGAGGGACAGCAATCGGATTGCCAGCCGTCTTGGCCCCCACAGTGGAGGGGCGAGCCACCCCGGCGTCGTAGGCGGCCTGCATCGCCTCGTCCCGAGTGGGGTAGGTCGTGCCGTCGAGCGGGTGGCTGATGCGCGGCTGGTCCGGGCCTTCGGGCACCGAGGGGTCGAACTTGAAGACGTTCAGCTTGACGCTGCCCTCGTGGTCCCAGCCCACGGTGCTCACGTTCCAGCCGTCGAGAGAGACGGCCGTCTTGCGGGACGCCTCGACGGACATGGCTGCGGCCTCGGCGGCGGACTGGGCGGCGGCCCGGCTCTCGGCGTGGCCGCTGCGACGCTTCTGCATCGAGCCCTCGTTGTAGACGGCCCAGTTGCAGTCGCCCATGCCGCTGTCGAACACCGACACCTCGAACCCGTTGATGCGGGCGGTCCAGGTGCCTCCTCCGCTGTCCGAGGAGCTGGACTCGCGCCAGTCGGCGGCGGTGACGCTGAAGGCCTGGACGTTCCGACGGAAGTCGGCCGCCAGGCGCTCTTCGGCCGCCAGCTTGGTGAAGGCGTCGTTGATCGATCGAGCGGCAGCCACCCGGTGTGCAGCGGCGCGCTCGCTGGCCTGACGCTCCTCGCGGCGCCGCAGCTCGGCCGTGCGCTCTTGCTCCCGGGCCTGATGGATGGCCGAGAAGTCCTTGCTCATCTCGCTGAGCAGGGCCATGCGCACGTCGAGGAAGGACCCCGAGTCCGAGCCGATGGCAGAGGCCACGGCGGCATCGAGGCGATCGGCCACCAGGGCCTCACGGTCTCGGTACTCGTCGGGGCCGGACGAGCCGAGCACGAAGTGCACTGCCTGGGTCGCGGCCGTGCGGGCCGAGACCAGGTAGTTGCGGTGACGCTCGGCTTCGGCGTCGCCACCAGCCACCAGCCAGAGATCGCTCATGTCAGGTTCCTTCTTGTGCTCGTGCTCGGGGTGATCAGCGGTTGCGCAGGTTGGCCTGCACCCGCTGGCGGAACGCGGCGGCCTTGGTGTGGTCGGCCACGAAGTCGTTGAAGGTCGTGGGGCCACCGGCTGCGGCTCCGCTGGGCGCCGGGGTGGAGCCCTCCCCCACCATGCCGGTGCCCGGTTGCGGGGTGTCGGTCAGCTGGTCGAGGCCCTCGGGGGCATCGGTGGGATCGATGGCCACGGGCAGGGTGCTCTTGGCCGCCCCGTCCTCGGCGGGCTCGTCGGCGGCGGTCTTGCGACGCGACTCCTTCGAGCCACCGGCCTGGGCCTCGTGGTCGTGCTTCTCGCCGTTGTCGTGGTGGTAGGTCCCGTCGGGGTCCTTGGCGATGGCGTCACCGCACACCGAGCAGGTCGCCCCGTCTGCTGCGGTGCGACGCGAGGACGCGCGAGGCGGCCACTCCCGGATACGGCGATCGAAGTCGGCCACAGCCTCGGGATCGTCATAGCACGCCTGGTGACCCTGGATGTCGCCCCACTCGGGGGCGTAGGCCGGATCGGAGGTGTCCACCGGCTTGCCACAGAAGATGCACTCCCCGCCCACGGCCCCGGTCTTGGTCGAGGCCGCCTTGCCCTGGCTGTTGAGCAGCTTGAAGGCCACCGTGGCCGCCTGGGCCGGGTTGGACTCGATGATCTGGGTGAACTGGGCCTGGTTCTCCGGACCCAGGGCGTCGAGCACCGAGAGCACAGCGCTGGCCGAGAACAGGTCCACGGTCTGGCCGTTGACGGTGCCCATGGTCTTGGAGTCCACGATCTGGCGCAGATCGTCGACCGCCGAGGCCACCCGACGGGACTGACGCGAGCTGTAGGTGCCCTGGGGCGCCTTGTCGAGGTGCTTGTCCAGCCCCAGGGACTTGCCCTGGATGACGCTCTCGTCGTGCTCGGCCTTGGTGTGGGGCATGCCCACGAAGCACTTCGAGCAGGCGCCGTCGCCACCCGGCCAGTCGGAGTACTGGCCGTTGGGGTTCCGCTCGGCGGCGGTGCGGCGCGAGGCGGTGGTGGCATCGGCCCGGCCCACGATGTAGGGCATACCCGACTTGGCCGCCTGGGCGTTGACGGAGATCTCGGCGGTGTAGCGGCCAGGGCCGAAGGTCACCTGGATGTTGGCCGAGTCCCATGCCCCGGCGGGCACGAGCTTGTCGCCCTCGTAGGCGAAGTCGCTCAGCTCCAGAGGGCGCTTGACGTACATGGTCATCTCGCGGCCGTCACGGCTCACGATGACCGAGTCGCCCTCCTTGAACTGCCCGAGGAACTGGTGGGCGGCCCGCAGCTCTTCGGTCGAGACCGCGGTGCGACGAGACGCCTCACGCTGGCGAGGAGCGCCGTTCGTGGTGAACGAATCAGGATGGGCCCAGAGCGTCTTATCGTCGGCCGTCTGCACTTGCACGCGACCATCATCGTCGGGCTCGGTCAGCACCGTCGCTGGGGTGACCCCTTCGAGGAAGACACGCTCGCCAACCCACCCGGCGGTACGGCGCACCGACTCCTTCTTGGGGAACGGGGAGTCGTCGTCCTCGTCGTCCTCGGGCTCCTGGTCGCCACCGGTGTCGGTGTCGTCCTTGGTGTCGTCGTTCTTCGACTGCCAGTCGTGCTCGCTGGCGTCGTAGTCGTCGTCGTCCTCGGTCTCGGCCGCGGCCAGGTGCGACCACATCGTGTCGTTGATGGCCTTCAAGACCGACGACGAGGTGCGAGCGGCGGCCTCGGACTCGGCCCGGGTGGGGTAGTCCATGCCTGCGATCGGCTCGTAGCGATCGAAGGTGTCCTCGTCGAACGTCTCGGGGGCGTCGGTGGGGTCCTCGATCACCGGCAGGGTGGAGTGCGCCACGCCGTCGTCGGCGGGCTCTCCGGCCGGATGGGCCTCGGCCAGGCGCACGATCTCGTCCATGAACACCCGCACCGCAGCGGGGGCGTCGGCGTCAAAGCGCCCGGCCACGGCGCGAGCCCGACCCAGGGACTGGATGACCAGCTCCTCGGCGTCGGCCTTCACGGCGGTGTGCAGGCCGCTGTAGAACAGCGACGCCTCGACCACCATCTCATGGTCGAGCGAGCCCATGGCGACCGAGGGGACCTGGGCCAGCCAGTCGCTCTTGGCCGTCGAGCGGATGCCCGCCGACACCACCGGGGTGAGGTGGTCGCCGATGATGGCGTTGGCCAGGTCGAGATCCCGGGCGGCTGCGATGTGCGCCGTGCGCTCGGCCCGGATGCTGGTCAGCTTGGCCATCATCGCGGTCTGCTCGCTGTACGGCGCAGTGGCCATGGCCCGGAGGAGGTCGGTCTCCTGGCGGGCCAAGATGCTGAGCCGGTCCACGGGCTCCAGCTGGGCCGCCTGGAAGACCGGCAGCTGCCGGGTGGGCTCCAGGTCGACCTGAGGGAGCGAGGCCGTACGGGACGGCACAGGCGCAACCTCGGGGCTGTCCACCACACGACGGTCCGGGGTGGAGCCGTGGTGGAAGATCGAGCGGGTGTTGCGACGACGGGCCATGGTCAGGCTCCCTTGATGTCTGTCTCGGTGGCAGCGTTGCGTTGGATCTTCCGACGCTCCTTCAGCTCATCCGTGCTCGGGGCCTTGCGTGGCTCCTTGCCGGACTTGGCTGCGGCGCGCATGGGCTCGAAGAGCGCCATGTCGTCGTCGCCATCGAGCCCGTTGGAACGAGCTGCCTGAGCGACGAGGTTCTGGATCGAACGAGCATCAGCCATACGCCTCTTCCCCGTAGGGAGAGACGGCAGACAGGATCAGGGGTGCAGAATTCTCCCGAGCCCTACTCGCCAGAATTATATTTCCCGAAAATCAACGGGAAGTAGCCCGGGAAGGTGTCGTCGAAGTACCGCATCACGCCCTGGTCGTTGATCTGGATCTCGCCACCCGGCACCCGGTAGAAGTGCGTGCCGTCAACGTACTCGTAAGCACCCGTGGGCGCCGTCTCGGCGAAGGGCTCGGTGCGCGTCCCCGGCCAGACGTGGCGATGCACCCCGTCCTCCTCGGCCGGGCGGTAGAACACCTGAGCCTCGTCGCCCGAGCGGTCCCCGTCCACGGTCAGGCCCAGCTGCGGGGACTCCGAGGCGGGCAGGTGAGGGTTGGGCTGGCCGCTCCACAGCAGGCGCCGGTCGCTCACCGTGTACTCGGCGGAATGGGAATGGCTCTCGAACTTGAACGGGCTCATGCTCGCTCGGTCTCCTGGTCGATCAACGGCTCGTAGGTGTCACGTCGGACCCAGCCCTTGTGGCCGTGGATGGTGCCCCCGGGGTCGAGGGGCTTGATGATCACCACCCCCGGGGGCACCATGTCGAGGTACTTGGCCATCTCCGAAGAGACCCCCTCGAACCAGTACCCCTTGGCCGCGTGGTCGCTCCAGCCACGGAACAGCGCCACCGCAGCCTTGCGGCTCGGGGCTCGCACCGCCGCCGTCACCTGAGCAGCCGAGCGGCCGTCACGGTGGAGGGCCTTGTCGGCCTGGCTGGTGTTATCGGTGAGGTTCCACGCCTTCATGTCGCTCCTTCAGGTTCGGTCATCTTCTGGGGGTAGCCGTCCACGCCATCCATGACCAGCGGCAGGGTGAACCAGATGTTGTTGCACATCGGGTACAGCTCCCCGGGCTTGCGCAGGGTCATGATCGATGTGCCGTCAGAGCCGTGCACCCGGATCTCGCCCCGGAGGTCCCAGTCCCGGGGCTCGGGCGCCTCCGCGTAGCCGACGAGGAAGATCTTCCCCTCGTGCAGCTCGATCCGGACGATGTCGAACTTCGTCTCGTTGACGAAGATGGTGCCCAGGCTCACTTCATCTCCTCGACCCACAATTGGATCAGAGCAGCGTTCCCGGCCATGGTGGACTCCACCAGCTCGACGATCTCCGCCTCGTCCCGGTCGGCCAGGTACCGAGCCAGCATGGGCTTGAACCCATCGAGCCACTCGGCCCCGGCGAAGGAGACCTGGTAGGTGGCGTTGGGGTCGTCCCCGTAGAGGCTGACCAGGTCCTCGGCCACGGTGTGAGGATCGACCATCACAGGGTTCGCCCCATCGACCTTGATCACCAGGATCAGCGTGTTCACGATGCACCACCCCGGTTGACGACGACCTCGGTGCCAGCCGGGGCGTTGACGACCACCTGGCTGGCCCCTTGCACGTTGAGCACGATCGAACGGCCCGTCTTGTCGGGGTCGGACACCGTGGCGACCTGGGTCGCGTGCTCGTTGACGGTGACGACCACGACCGAGGGCGTGGGGGTGAGGGTGATGGCTGCGGTGTTCATGCCCCCATCTTGCCCTTATCCCAGGGTGACTGTCAAGGATTCCTGATAATCACCCCAGGATGACTCAAGGGATGGGCAAGAACTCCACCACGCCATCGGTGATCTCGCTCAGGCGGTACCGACCGAGCCTGATCCCATCTGCTCGGGCCAGCGTCTCACCCACCGCAGCGGTGTACGCACAGGTGGCCAGGGTGTTGTCCAGACGGCACTGCAACGCATGCTCAACGGCCCACGTGTCATGGCGCAGCACCACGAAGTGATCGGGCTCGGCCAGCAGCACGTGGTAGTGATCATCGAGCAGGTACTCCACCACCCGCTTGGCCGCCGACCTCGTGGCGCCATAGGTCAGGGACCCGCCGTACTCGCTGATCTCGTCGTCGAGCGCCGCGGTGATGATCTCCTCCACCACTTGGGCCGACGGTGGCGCCTTGGAGGCTTGGGGCGCCCGGGGTAGGTCTTCAGGCACGGACCCAGCTCCCCGAGCGCACGAACCCATGGGTGTGGCAGTCCGGGCACTCGATGGACGGGTTGAGCGTCACCGGGTCGAGGGACTCGATGGTGAACTTCTCCCGGGGCAGCGCCGGGGCGCACACCACGGTACGGGTGGCCGACTTGCAGAGGTGCTCGAAGCGCACCGCCCCCGAGGGGTAGAACAGCAACCGCAGCCGAGGCTCCTCCTGGAGCGTCACTGCCCGCTCGTACCCCGGATCCACGCCGACCGGTATCCCTCCGAGTGCCATGCTCAACCTCCAGATTTATTTCTCTCGATGGTACCTGGGTGACCTACCCCCGACCAGGCCATACTGGCCCATGCCCTCGCGTGCCCAAGCCCTCGTCCTGTGGTGCCAAGACGCCACTCGCCTCAAGCGCTTCCACGGCGGTATGACCTGGGCGTGGCTGATGATCTCCATCCCCGCCGTCTTGTTGTGGAAGCAGTCGGTGCCGTTCCTGGTCTTCGTGTCGGTCTACGCCAACGTGGTGGGTCACTTCTCCAGCTGGCAGGCCGCCCGGGTCGAGGTCAAGCAGGTGGCCGCAGAGCAGGTGTGAGGCTCTCGTACGCCTTGCGCACCCACAGAGCATCGGCCAGGGCGTGGTGCGCGAGGCCATCGTTCTCCGGGAGCCGACCAGCCCGCAGGGTCTTGACGTGCTGGCGCAGGTCCATGCAGTACTTGGGCCACCGGGGCGGGAGGTCGGTCATGTTGCCGAACAGCTGGCACATGAGCACCCAGTCGTAGGCGGAGTTGTGGCTCGCCAAGCCCTCGGCGATGAAGGTTCCAGTGCTCGTGCCCATGGCAATGACCTCTTGCTCGCCCACATCGACCTTCGAGATGATCTTGGCCGAACCCAGCGGGGACATCGCACCCATGGCATCGGGGTCGAACTTTTCCAGCAACCGACGAGGACGCACAGACCCAAGAAAGCGCATCACGTCATTTCGGTTGTTGACAGAGACACTGCGAACACCATCCAGGCGTGGTTTGTGATCCATGCCGTTGTGGCGATAGCCGAGACGATCGAGAGCAGCGACAACCTCGAACAGCATCGCGTTGTCACGCTGAGCGAATCCGAGCTTTGTTCGCCTGACCCCAGAACCAGGCTTCGAGGCCAGGTCTGTTTGGAGCAGGTGGCCCTCGCCATCGAACGCAGCGGCCAGATACCCGGCATCCCATGAGCGATCTTCTTCCCAGACGCTGAGGGGCTTGACGATGCAGTCACCGACGGACAGCTTCTCGCTAGTGCGCCACTGCACTGCCCCGATGGGAGCGTGAAGCCAACGGTGTTCGACCGATGAGCGCACCTTGGTGCCGTCCTCAAACGTGAAGTCGTAGCAAGGTCGCAAGAGTCGCTGGTTTGAGAGCACGGTGGACTTGCGCCACTGACGCCATCCACTCGAACGACCTGACCCAGGAGCGGGCTCTTCGTCGAATCCCATCAGCTCATCCCCAGCCTTCACGCTGCCAGCACTCACCCACTGCAAATCGGCGGTCAGCACACGGGTCTCGGGACCCACGCAGTACCAGGCCCAGAACTCCGGCTCGGGGTCATCGCCCACGAACTCCAGCAGCTCCTCGACCATCTGGGTCTTGGGCGTCGGGGCGCACTTGCCCATGTGGGGCAGCACGTTCTTGCTGACGAACGGGTGGCGGAGCGCCTTGAGCATCTCTTCGAGGGTCAGGAGCACCTCCCAGTACCCCTCCCGGCCGTCCTCGCTCACGATGCCGAGCGACAGCGGCATGATCGTCACGCCGTCCTCGACGAACTCGGTGTCGAAGAAGTACTTCACCCCGCCCCCTGGAGCCGCTTGCGGATGCGATCCCGCTCGGCGCGCAGGTGCTGCTTGGAGCAGGTGCACTTCAGCCTCCCACCGAAGACCACGAAGGCGGCGATGGCCGTGCTCCCGGGCTTCATCGGGCACCCATCCCTGTGCTGGACTCGATCCTCTTCACTCATGTGGTGCCTCTCTCGGAAGCCGCACATCGAGCATGGCGGCTTCGATCTTGTAGCGGTACACCTGGAACTTGGCCTCGGCCAGGGCCTTGAGCAGCAGGTGCATGCGGACCACCAGGTCCACGTCGTCGTCAGCATCGACCCGGGCCGTCATGAAGGCGTCCTTGGCGCTCGGCTCGGACTTGCCGAAGAGGGTCCTCTGCATAAGCAGGGTGGCCAGCTTGAACCCCAGGCTGTTGGCGATCGCTTCGAGCTGATCACGCCGGGCTCCGAAGACGGGCTCGGTTGTCACGTGGCACTCGTAGTAGAGCACCTTGTCGTACTCGTAGAAGAGATTCATGATCGATCCGGGGTCAGCACTCGTCCACCCAGACAACCTGGCCCTGGAGCCGCGACCGAAGGTACGGCACCCAGTGCAGCGGGTTGCGCAGGTTCAGGGGTCGTCCCCACCAGCCGCCGGGGCAGTCGATGCTGTGGTTCCGCTGCACCCACCACCACGCGGGGAGGAGCATGTCGCCATCCTCGTCTTGCGCGAGGTGGCCCCACAGCGGGTTGGCCGAGTAGTCGGTATGCACCCCGATGGCGTTCTCGGTCCAGTGCTCACCCATCAGACGGCTCCGAGTAGGGATCATCACGGTGGGCGTTCTTCATGCCGAAGTGGTTCAGCACCATGGACACGTCGTCGATCATCCTCTGGCCGTAGTTCCGTCCCGGGACCACCCACCGCAACCGCTTGAGCGCTTCGAGCAGATCGATGGAGATCGGATGCTCAAGGGGAGGGTTGAGGTTGACCTGCTTGACCTGCTCCATCACCGACTCGTGCCACTCCCGCACCGCCCGGTGGGGCTCCTTGGTGTGGTCGATGCCCAGCTCGATGCAGGTCAGCTTCCACTCGTCACGAGACTCCATCACGCCCAGCTCGTCGGTCAAGCCATCCATCTCAGCGAAGAGGCGGCGCATCATGGCCAGGCGCAGACGGACCTTGATCTCGGGCGAGGTGCCAGCGTCCAGCGCCCAGGCGCCGCCCCGGAACCGATCGATGATGTCGTCGATGGTGAGAGCAGAGAAGGACCGCCCCTCCTCATCGAGAGCCTGGGCCACGTAGCGGTCGTCGGCCGATTTGTGGATGCGAACCCTCACCTCAGGCCCCCTTGTAGTTGAGGATCTGGCGCAGGGTGTGCACCGGGGTGACGAGATCGACCTGGGCGGCCATCACGTCGTCGATGCGCTTGTAGGCCATCGGGTGCTCGTCGAGCAGGGCCGTGGCCTTGTCGTCGAGCCAGGTGATGCCGTGCTCGGTCATCCAATCGGCGAGGCCGTCGGTGGTGAGCTGGCGCTTGGCCGCCGCTCGCGACAGGTTGCGCCCGGCCCCGTGCGAGCACGAGCAAAACGACTCGGGGTTGCCCTTCCCGGCCACGATGTAGGTCTTGTCGCCCATCGAGCCCGGGATGATGCCCAGCTGGCCCTCCTGGGCCGAGATGGCGCCCTTGCGGGTCACCCAGACATCACCCTCCTTCTGGGCGAAGTTGTGGTGGCAGTTGATGCGCTCGGTGACGTGCACCGAGCGCTCGCCATACCACTTCTGGAACGCGTCGAAGGCGTGGTCCATCATCTGGCTTCGATTGCCCAGGGCGTAGTCCTGGCAGGCCAACATGTCGGCCACGTACATGGCGAAGGTGTCGGTGCCCTCGGTGAGGTAGGCCAGGTCGATGTCCTCCAGGACCACACCGGACTCCTTGGCCAGCTCCCCGGCGGTCTTGATGTGGCGCTGGCCCAGCACGTTGCCCAGGCCACGAGAGCCTGAGTGCACGACGAGCCACACGAAGCCGTCCTCGTCGAGGTCGACCTCGAAGAAGTGGTTGCCCGAGCCCAGCGAGCCGAACTGGTCGAGCGCTCGGCCGCGCAGCGGGGCGTCGATCTCGGTCTGGAAGCGGTGGTAGTTCTCGCCCCACCACTGCCCGGCGGGCTTGTTGACGCCGTTGCGCCCCACCCCCACCCCGGCCGGGACGGCCTTGGCGATGCGGGGCATGAGCCCAGCGAGCGACTCGGGGAGCATGTCCTCGTGCACGTCGGTGCGCACGGCGGCCATGCCGCAACCGATGTCCACTCCCACCGCAGCGGGGATGATGGCGTTGCGAGTGGCCACGACAGAGCCCACCGTGGCGCCCTTGCCGAAGTGAGCATCGGGCATCAAGGCCACGGCCTCGACCACATCGAGTCGGGCCGTGCGCTCGGCCTGGAGGATGGTGCCGGGCTCGATCAGGTCGGGACCCCACACCTTGAGCTTGTTCACGATGACTCCTCCTCTGGCCTCTCGTCGTATGACCCGGTGACTCTAGGCTTTTCTAGAATTGGCGTCAACTGGTTTGCGGGCTCGGTTGGACGACGCTCGGCCATGCCTCTTCTCGGGCCTCGTGATCAGAGAGACCGGAGTCCAGGGCGTTGCGGTACCGGCTGGTGACCGAGCGCATGTAGATCGTGGGGCGGAGATCACCCATCTCGTTCGCCGGAGGCTGGTTCATCGGTCTCCTTGATCTTGGGATCGGTCTGGCCGAGTCGGTACCCGGCGTCGAAGGCGGCCCGGATGGCCATGCGCCCGGTGACGAAGAGGAACACCACGAGGACGAGGGCGACGGCCAGGGCGGCCCAGCCGAAGCCGTTCATCGAGGCACGCTCGGGTTGTGGGCGAAGGGGGAGGTCATGGGTTGGTTCCTCGGGGTGATCTTGTAGTGCATGCAGCCGTCGACTTCGCCGACTGGCACGAAGCATGAGACCACGAGCCCCATGGCGCCAACCACATCATCGGGAAGATCAGCCCAAGATCTGCCCTCGAAGACGGCATCGAGGCGCTCCACGACTTCCGGGAAGGTGGGTTGCACCCCTAGTCCTCGGGGGCTCGGTAGACGATGGCCGGGCGGTGCATGGCCATCTCCTCTTCGGTCATCCACCCCAGCTCGTAGAGGCCGTGGGTGGTGTTGCGCTTGCTGCCGATCCAATACCTGGGCGACTGGCGGCGGCTGATGCCGGGCTCGCCATCGAGCACCCAGGGGTGGCCGTCGAACCACACCACGGAGCACGGCGTGGTCGGGATCTCGTAGCGCTCCCGGCCGGTGGGCATGTAAGTGGGCCACTTCTCGCCGGAGATCTTCTCCAGCTGGCCCCAGTGCATGAGCCGGGTGACGGTCTCGCTGACCCGGCACCAGCTGATCTGGAGCCCTCCGTCGAGAAGCGCCCGATGGGCGCCCCGGACGGTGAAGGGGCCTTCCAGCTTGATGATCTCCTCGCGGAGCTGAGCATCGGTGACCTTCATCGGGTCCTCGCCCTCCATGGTTCCAGGGGGTCGAACTTGATCCCGATGGTCAGATCCAGATTCATCTCAGCGAAGTCGCCGGAGATGAAAACTTTTTCATCGCCCTCGAACAGGCCGAACCGCAAGTCGCCCTCGGGGCTCACGTCGTAGGTGAGTTGCGCAGAGAAGACGCGGGTGCCGTTGAGGGTGAAGTGCAGCTGCTGGCCGACCGGCAGCTTGACGGAGCGTTCGGGGCGGGCCTTGCGAGAGAGCCAGAGTCGCATGATCACACCACCACCACCAGATCGAGCGCCCGATCGACGGCCTCGACCGAGTGCCTCATCGAGCCCAGGTGAGCCTGGACGGACCGGCGGATGACCGGCGGGATCAAGGCGGCCCCGCCCTCGGAGAGCTTCTTGGTGCGCGAGGCCGGGGTGATCGACACCCGACCGCTCTGGGTGATGCGCCTGCCGTTCAGCACGACGTACACCTCACCGGCGATGTCCACGCCGTCGTGGATCTCCACGTCGATCGAGCGGACCTGCATGGGGCGGGACTGCCACGCACCACCCCGGATCGGGGAGGGGATGAAGTACTCGCCGGAGAACCACTGCTCCTCGGTCAGAGCGACCGAGACGATGATCTGTGACAGGACGGTCTCGGTGTTCATTCGCCCTCCTTGGCGAGCGCTTCGACGATGACCTTGTCGAAGTCAGCGGCGGCCCTCAGGACTCGGTCGAAGCCGAGGTTGCCGATCATCGAGCGGATGGAGTTGATGGACTCGGAGGAGTAGCTCGTCACGTCGAAGCGACCCCGGTTGTCGACGCCCATCATGGGGAACACCGAACGTCGGCGCAGCTCAGCGGCGGTGCCCTCCAGGGACAGCGCGAGCACCTCGACGGATCGGTACAGCTCTCGCAGCATCATGAGGTCGAGATCCCGAGACGAGCCGTCCACCGCGTAGATGTACTCCGGGCACCCGAGCCGGGAGCAGTTCCCCGACGGCAGCAACATCGCCTTGCAGGTGGGGCACGAGGGGAGCGCCCGGATCTTCTCGCGCTCCGAGGCGGCGATCTGGTGGATCAGCGGCTCAGCCACCGGCCGACTCCTTGCGCTTGGCGATGGCCTTCTCGACGCGCGCAACGATCCGCTCGTCCATCACCCGGAACTCTTCCAGGATGTGCGCTCGGGCGGCCTCGATGGAGGTGTCCAAGGCGTAGAGCACCTTGAACCGCTTGTAGCGCTCGGTGGCTTCGAGGTGCTTGCCGATGTTGAAGTCCAGGCCGTCCTGGATGGCCTGAAGATCGTCGGCGTCGAGGTCCTCGAAGCTGACGACGGAATCGCCCTCGGTGCCCGAGCGGACCGGCTTCCCCGTCCGCTTGTCGATGAACGGCCCGGACACCGGAACGATCACCTCGAAGGGCTGGCCATCGAGGACATCTTCGATGGACTTGGCTCGCAGCGAGGTGCTGCGCACGTACTTGACGCTGATCTCTCGCTTCTCGTCGTCCGTGCACCTCACCTTGCTCCCGATCACACCCATGGGCACCTCGCTTCAGTGGTCATGGGGGTGAGTCTGTCAGGCATTCCTAGAGCCGTCAAGCACCTTCGAGCCAGTCCATCAGATCGAGCAGGGAGGGTGCCAGGTAGTCCACCATGCGGTACATCAGCTCGGGCTCGACCGGCTCTTCGAGGAGGATGGCGGTGCGCTTGCCAGCGCCCACGGCCCACCCCAGCTCCAGGTGCGCGCTCTTGCCGCAGGGCAGCAGCAGCACGAAAGTGTCGGCGCGATGCATGGCGTCGAAGTCGGACTGGAACCCCTGGGTGGCCCGGGGGTGGTGCACCATGCGGAGGTACTGCTGCACCGGCACGTGATCGGTGCCCTTGGCCGCCACGGTGACCGGTACATCGATCAGCTTGCCGGTGCCTACCTCCACGGCCGGGACGGACAGAGTCCTGGTCGGCTCCACCATGCGCCACGAGAATCCCTCGCCACCCGGCGGGTTGCGGAAGTCGTAGTGGTCGATGCCCTTGTCGGCCAAGGCACGGCAGACCGAGGGCTGGACCGGATTGCGCCAGGAGCTGGCCACGTAGACGTAGTTGGGGAGGGTCATTCTGTCCATCCATGCTCAGGGCACCCGATCGGGCACCGGTCAGAAACCTGACATTCGGCCAGGTCGTAGACCATGATCTCAGATCGGCCCGTCGGGCTCCCCATGGATCTTCCACATGTGCATGGAATGGGGTTCGACGCACTCATCGAGACAGGCACGAGAGTAGGCCAAAAAGCGTCGAACACGCTCTTGGCGAGCTGACTGAGCCGGTGTCGCAGTCGATGTCGTGGGCATGGTTCTCCTTCAGGTTGAGGTATCAGCATCACCCCACGACGAAGCCCGTAGACCCCGTCGTGGAACACCTTGATCTCGCTGAGCGGCTTGATCACGGCGCCGGGTGGTCGGCCGGGGTGTGGTCGGCCGGGGTATGCCAGAAGTACAGGCCGCCGGAGCGCTCCCAGTGCCCGCACGAGGCATCGCGACACACGTCGGCTGGCCAGTCCTCGGGCTCCTCGTGGGCGTCAAGCGCCGCTTGCAGTCTCGACAAGGCTTCCATCGTGCTCCTTCTGCTTCTTCGTTGGTAGAGGCTCGGGGGTGCTCCAGGGGCGCAGGGAGATGCCCAGGTAGAGGGCAGTGACCTCCAGCTTCTCCGCGGTCTTGAGCAGCTCGTTCCGAAGCTCCGGGGTGATCTTGTCCATCTGACCCGGTATGGCATGCGACGAGGCGCTCAGCTTTCCCCCTCGGGTGTATCTCTTCCCGGAGAAAACAATATCTAGCGTCCCGGACGTGCTGGACGCCGAAATCCGAGAGACCCGGATGGTCACTTCTCGGGACTCCTTGCTCCCGTTGAAGCGAATCATGGCCGAGGTCTCGAACTGCTCGTCGAAGGGGAGGTCGATGTGCACAGCCGGATGGATGAAGTACGAGTGCATATCAGACTCCCTGGATCGGTGGCGGCGGGGGAGGAGGAGGTGCTGGCAACGGGAATTCTTCTTCCCCGAGAGCAGCGGCGATCATGCCCCTCACCTGTTGGTATTCGTGCCTCACGTGGTAGGTGGCACCACTCGTCGTGGAGATGAACGAGCCAGGCGAGAACGACGTGTAGACGGCCGAGATGGTGTGCACGGCAATCAATACCGGACCCCAACGACAAACACCCTTGTCGTCAGAGGCATCGACTTCGATGAACCCTCTAATCACGACCATCGGTCACTCCTTCCTCAAGACGTTCTCGATCGCTCGCCCCAGTTCGTAGAAGTACATGAGCATCACGAACATCACGGACAGGCTCCAGCAGATCCACAAGACCATGGCGATCGTGCAGATGAATCTCCAGCTGTGGTAGTCGAACCAGAAGCTGCTGTACAGGATCAAGCTGCCTGAGATGATCCCCGTGCTGAAGGCGTAGAGCAGCCCTTGGAGCACCATCTCGGGCAGATTCCGAGCGAACGACTGCGGCTTGGTCACTCCTCACCTGCTGCCATCTTGGCCACCTCGGCCATGTGCTCGGGGTCCTGGCCAGTACCGCCGCCGTTGAGCAGCATGAACACCTCAGCCTCGGCGCGGAGCAGCTCGGCGTTGGTGCGCTCACGCCACACCGGCACCCGCTGGAACTGGTCGGTGTAGCCCCGCTTGGGAACCTCCGCCCAACCGGTCTGCTCCTTGGCGCCGTGCCACTCCAGGGCCGGGAAGGCCCGGGACATCTCGAAGATCCGCCGCACGTACGGGGCCTGGGACAGCACCACATCGCCTTCGGTGGGCGCGTCGTTGCCGTACTGCCAGCTCTCCTCGGGCAGCCACTCCACCGGGATGGTGAAGCCGTCGGCCTCGAAGAGGCGCACGGTCTCCAGTCGCTGCTTCCCGTCGATGATCCGGTAGTGGTAGTGCTCCGGCGTCAGTTCGTAGGGCAGGACCGACACCACCACGGCGCCGATGGGCAGGCCCATGAGGAGGCTCTTGATGAGCGCCCGGCGCTGATCGATGGTCCACACCGTGCCCCGCTGATAGGGCGGATTGAAGTCGATGGCCTCGTAGTCCGCACGCGGGAACCAGTGCCCCACAGTGAAGTTCATGCTGTGGAAGGTGACCTCGGGCAGCGGCATCAGCAGGCGTCGATCTGTGCTTCGAGGTCGGGATCGACCGTGAGCAGGTAGTAGAGCCGATCCCAGACGCCGGGCGACGAGACGGTCACATTCGCGGCCCGGGACACCTCGATGGTCTTGCGGTAGGACAACAACTGGGCCTCGAACTTCTCGGGGCACCTCGGGCGCGGGAAGCGAACGGTGACCTGTTCGCCGTACTTGCCCATGGTCTCGGTGATCTCGTCGTAGCTCATCTTGCTCAGCTGCTTCAGCTTCTCCCGGAACTTGACCAGGGCTGCCTGCTCGGCCTTGCGGTGTTCGCGTTGGGCTCGGATGTCGTACTCCCTGGCCCACTTGAGCCGATCGTCGATGGCTTCGAGGAGCTGCTCGCGGGTGAAGATGAGCGATCCTGAGGTTGGCATGTCGGTTGGTCCTTTCGGGACTAGCTGGCGGGTGACTCTTCGGGGCGGGGCACCAGGCCCCAGGGGTGCAAGGGCTCGGGGCGGTCGGCCTGGCAGGCCGCGCATCTCACGGACTCGGGATGACCGTGGCGGTTGATGACCTTCACCGTGCGCACGTTCTGGCAGGCCGCGCAGTTCCCCCTCGCGTGGTCCAAGGCCAACCTGGCGGGCTGCACCGAGTTGAGCAGCTGCTGGATGAGCGACCAGATGCTGTCGGCGTCGATGACCACCGACCCGATCGTGGTGTTGATCCCCGTCTGCGGATCCAGCTCGGACATCACCAGCCGGGACCACCCCGGACCGGCATCCTCGGGAACCAATCGACCGATGGTCGCCATGTCGCACCTCGTGCTCGTCGGACGAGAGGCACTCTAGGCTTTTCTGGCAGTGCCGTCAAGCAGCAGGAGGACGATCCCGGACCGATCGCAGCACGTCCTGGGGCGCGACGATGTAGTTACGGGCTCTGGTGCGCATCGTGCACCGACACTCCGCCCCTCGAACCGAGACCAGCACGCCAGTCAGCTCTCGCCCCTGCCAGGCGAACACGTAGGCGTCGCCGTAGATCAGCCCGGTCTCCTTGTGCTCCCCCATCGAGCTAGTCCTCGCTGGAGACGAACAGGGCATTGCGCCGCTGCCCGCCGTAGAGGGCGTTGGCCTCGGCAGTCGGCTGGATCTGGAAGTCGATGGGCAGCCCGGTGACTCGCTGCCCCCAGACGGTGAAGGCCACGTTGATCACCTGGAGCCGACCAGGGATCAGGAACGGGTGAGGCTCGTCGACCATCACCCGCACGTCGATGTCGCGCCACGGCTCACCTCGGGCGCAGGAGCCCACGAGGTAGGCCATCTCTTCGAGCCCCTCGGAGATCTGGCGCCCCCACTGGCTCAGCAGGTACATCTCGGTGGGGCCGAGCGAGGTGGCTCGCTTCCCGGGCGCCGGAGCGATCGGGGACTCGTGGACGTGCCACGACTCGTCGCTCGCTCGACTGGTCCGCACCGAGAACCGCCCCTGCTCCGAGTGGGCGTGCACATCGATGTCGAGTGCCGTCAGGACCCCTTCGATGGCGGCACCGAGAGGAAGCTTCAGGTCAAGAAGCTGGACAAGCGGTACTGCATCGTGCACGCGACCTGGCGGTTCATCGCAACCACGTGACGTCTACTTCGTAGTCCGTTCGCGCCTTGATCCGCTTGCGAGCGATGTCCACGTACTCCTCGTGGAGTTCGATGCCCACGAAATTGCGGCCTAGCTTGCGTGCCACCTCTCCCACCGTGCCCGAGCCAAAGAAGGGGTCGAGCACGACGTCACCAGGTCGTGATCCGGCCAGCACGCAGGGCTCGACGAGCTTCGTTGGGAAGCATGCAAAGTGCGCTTCTGGGAACGGCTCCGTGTTGATGCTCCACACGCTGCGTCGGGCTTTTGTGCCTCGGCCGTTGTCAGTCGGTTCCTTCACGGATTCGTAGTCGTAGTAGTACCGCTCGGCCTTGGTCAGGAGGAAGAGGAACTCGTGAACTCGCGTCGGCCGATCCTTCACACTCTCAGGATTGCCATTCGGCTTCTGCCAAACGATGTCCGTGCGCAGGTACCAGCCGTCTTGCTGCAACGCGAACGCCAGACGCCACGGCACGCCGATCAAGTCCTTGGGCTTCAGCCCGTCGGGAGTCTTCGGTCGATAGTCCATGCCTCGTGCAGGCAGCTTCTTGTCTGACTGCCGCCACGTGCGACCGCCCGACGTGTAGCTGTCACCGATGTTGAGCCACAGGGTGCCGTCGTCGCGGAGAACACGTCTCACATCAGCGAATACCTTGACGAGCTTCTCGACGAACTCGTCGACGGTGGGCTCCGCTCCGATCTGTCCAGCCACGCCGTAGTCCCGTAAGCCCCAGTACGGAGGAGAGGTGACGACTGTCTGCACGGACTGGTCATCTAGCGTCGACAGGGCTGAGTGGGCGTCGCCACTGATGATCCGGCCCACGCCGAGCGTCATCTTCCGTTCGGTTTCCCGAGGGCGGGCGGTGTGACCTGGGAACGGCCAGCGGTAGTCGCCGTAGCTCGTGAAGTCGGGGCGCACAACGCGCCATGCGGTGATCGCCTGTTCAGGCTGGCCGGGTAAGTGCTGTGGATTGGTCACTGTTTGCGGATCGCCTCGTGGGAGGTGAACGTCGAGCGGTCGAACCCGGTGGCCACCTCCAGCACCTGCTTAGGCGGGTAGTTCGAGCCCCCGACGACGACCCAGTACTCCCGAATCGGGAGAGGAACCTGACCCCTCATGGCATTACGCACCTGCTGATTGCTCAGAGTGATGGTGCGACCGCCGATAGCGAACGTCTTGACCTTCTCTGCATCCATCTAGAAGTTCTATCTCTTCTAGATGGGATCGGTCAAGAGCGCTCGATGTGGTGCTCGCGCAGGTAGGCGTCGGCCAGCCTGGTGATCATCTCCTGGGCCAGCCGAGGATCGGGGCAGAACACCTGGAGGTGGGCCGACATCTCCGAGCGGCTCGGCATCGGCCCGGGCAGGCCGAGCACCTCTTTGAACACCACCCAGTGCGACCGCACGTAGTCGTAGGCATAGGTGTAGGGGTAGCGCCCGGCGATGAACTTGCTGCCCGAGATCACCCTCTCGATGGCGTTGACAGCGGCGTCGATCACATCGAGCGGCGATGTCGTGGTGGTCAGGTTGTCGTCCGTCATCCGAGGAATCCTTCGAGTCTGTACCAGAGGACCTTCCCGGCTCTGGCAGCCGTGGCTTGCTGGGCGGTGCGCACCGTGAAGTCCTCGGCGTCGACCTTGAAGTGCTCGGACCGGAGGTCAGACACCAGCCGAGCGACACGGCGCCGGTTCCAGACCGAGCCCAGGTAGAACATCGCCCCACCCAGGCTGACATCCAGAAAGAACCATGTCAACAGTTCAAGAGCGCTCATTGCTCACCCATCCACCATGTTCCGCCCACCCATCCGTCAGTAGCATCCGCGTGAGGTCGCCGTCAGAGTCCGATGACCAATGCACGACATCGGCACCCTGATGCTTGCGTCGATGGACTGGCTGGTCGAGCGCGATGGGCGTCAGCTCGATGAGCGCAGCTCCACTGGCGTAGATGGAGAGCGAGGCCACCGAGGTGATAGCCCGGACCGTCCCGTCCGGGGTGGAAGCCACGATCATCGCACACCCGACCGGCGGAAGATAGGTACCACCCCGCTCCTTGGTGTAGCGATGGAAGGTCGTCGACCGGGCTATCACGGTGAGGTTCAGGGTGGAGGTGGTGAGCATGCTTCGGCCAGTCGGTAGCGAGCGTCGAACACCCTTCCCCCGGGGAGCCCGAGGAACACGTTGCCACCATCGGCAGTGATGGCCACGGCTTCCTCGACTGCCTGAGCAACCGAGAGGCGCCGCACGGGGATGAGAGAGCCGGTCGTGGTCTCCCTGTACCACGATCCGGCTCGGTCGTAACGTGCGATCTCCACCCGGCCGTCGGCGGAACGGGCGTGCACCCGGCGATCGCCGGAGCCACCGAGGTCGTAGCGAGCCGTCACTGCGGGTCCTTGTAGATCAAGGCCCGCAAGGCGCAGTCCTTCGACTCCAGCAGCTTGCGCAGGGCGGCGGTGCGCTCGGGGTTGCGGGGCAGCGTGCGAACCATGTGCTCGGCCAGCCCGTAGAAGTTGCGCGACACCTGCTGCAAGTGATCGGGCAGGTGTGCAAACCCGAAGAACTGCATCATCGGTTCGGGGGGCTCGGCGGGGGTCTCGGTTGGGGCGGTGTCGCTCATGCTGTTCCTCCTGGTATCAGGGTTCTGTTGGTCTTCCCACATGGAACGGGTGAGGATCTCGGACGCCCCGGCAGCCCCCAGGGCCGCCCTCATGACGACGTTCGTGGTCCCGGCGATGGCCTCGCGAGCCTTGCCCTGGGCGGCCAGGCGCATCTTCCGGACACGCTCCTCGGCGAAGCTGCGGCGCGACTTGGGGAAGGTCTTGTAGGCCAGGTCGGCCTCGATGCCCAGGGCATGCAGGGCGCACAGGCGCCGGAGCCGCCACACCTCGTCGAGCAGCAGCGTGATCGTGGTCTTGTCGTCGATCTCCAGGGTCATGACCCGACCGCCCTCGTGTTGTTCTGGATGATCTCGGCGGCCGGTCCGGGAGGCGGCCGGTCATCGACCACGAACCCACCGGCAATGCCATCGAGCAGGATGGCGATGCACGCGGCGGCGTGAGCCAGGTGGTGCACGTTGGACTTCGGATCGATGTCCTCGCCGTCCCACCACGAGTCGAGGTGACGCTTGGCGGCCTCGTAGTAGCTCCCGGTGGACACGTTGGTCTGGCGCCAGTTGTAGGGGCCGTACTTCTCGGCCCCGTCCCGGAACGCCTCGGCGGCGAACAGCTCCAACGCCGGAGGCACCAGGCGGAGTGGCGACTTCGCCATCCCGAGCGCGTCCTTGGGGTTGACTCCTGCGGTTTGTGTCATGGCCTCATTCTAGGAATTCCTAGAATGGAAGTCCACCCGGTGCATCGCCCGTGACCACGGCGCCCCGGATCTTGATCAGCTTCCACTCCTCCTTGGTGATCGCCGTGTGGCTCGGGATGTGCACGTGCGGGTCGGCCTTGCGCCGAGGGGTGCGGTACACGAGCGGAGGCGGCTTCCTGAGCCCCGAGCCGGTGCGATAGGGAGCCCTCGCCCAGGTGGCGATGGCTTCGATCTTCTCGGGGGCCATCACGATCTCCTTCTTGGCCCGATCGTAAAGCTGGTTGTCCGACAGGTGGCTGCCGGTCTTGTTGGCGATCGCCTGGGGACCGACCGTGCGCCCCAACGCCCGGGTCATCTCCTGCGCTTGATGCATCCGATCGGCGCGCAAGATGGCGGAGCCCAGCTCCTCCAGGCGCTGCGGGACCGACATGTACGACCAGGAGGGGCTGACCTTCACATCAACCTGCTGGAGGACTCGGTTCACCTCGTCATAGGTCACCGGCGGAGCGATCCCCGGGTTGGTCAATCCAGGCAGCGCCAGACGCTGATTCAGGTCGATGCGCCGAGAGAACTTCTCTCGGGTGTCGGATGAGACCTCAGCGGGGTTGAGCAGGCGGGCCTGGGTCAGATTGTCGGCTCGCGTTCGGGGCCGCCGACCCATCACCACTCGACGAGGGTGCTCGACGTTTCGCCACCCTCGACCACCTCTACGGTGACCTCGACCTCCTCGGCCAGACACCAGTCCGTGAGCAGGTCGGAGATGCCAGCCGTGCAGCCGGTGACGTGCTTGGCCACCACGAGGGCCGTCACCTCGTGCTCGTCAGCCACGGTGTCGGGGAACCCGTCGGGGAACACCTCGTCGATCGAGAGCGTGACCTCGCCTGAGAACGAGAACCTCACCAGGCGCGTCATGTCTTCGCGATCTTCGCCATGAGGCGGGGGACCAGCGCATCGAGCTGATCGTTGGTCTGCTCGACCTGTGGGCGCAAGAAGGTCGGGAACGTCGTCCCCAGGCGATCCACCATGAGAAGGTGGCCCAACATGTCTTCCGCCGTCTCCCGGCTGATGAACCCCTCGGCGACGCACTGGGCGAGCTGGTCGGCGAGAAGCTCGTCCAGGGCCTTCTTGATCGTGCGAGTGGCCGACTTGTAGGCATCCTCGGTGGCCACAGCTGTCACCACCCCGCCCACTCGTCGTCCACGCCTTCGTCCCACAGCTCCTTGAGTCTGCGCAAGAACCCCTTCACCTTGTCCAGGCGAGAAGGGTCCTCGGACTCTTTCGGGGCCTGACCCGGTGTCGCTGTTCCGATCATGATCAGCATCGACACACCACCTTCCTCATCAGCCGCCCGGCAAGGCGGAATTGGGCTCTCACCCCGAACAGGAAGGCGCTCACGAAGAAGACGTTGAAGGCGATCTTCACGAGCATATCTTTCCCGTCGGATCGGGGTATGTACTTGCGATCGTTGAAGGGGAAGTAGAACACTTCCGCGTCCCGCTCGTCATCGATCATTGGGAGCCCCTCGCTGCACCGGGTCTCGGCCCGCATCACATAGCGTGGCACGTACTCCTGGCAGGGCTGTGCATCTGAGGGGATTTCTTTTTCAGCCACGGCCATTCCGTTTCTTCTGGTAGGTGGACCGGCCGCCCGCAGCGATCAGCTCCAGTGCGTACACCTCACCCTCGGGGGTGATCGCATACTCGATGCGATGGCGCCCACTGACCTCTGAAACCCTCAAAGTGCCGGTCGGGGCGACGTATCCATAGTCGGCGTTCTCGCTTGTTCGCTTCCAGTAGGAAGTGTCCTCGCCACCGACAGCGATGCTCGTCACGTCACCTACCTCACGAGGGGTGTAGCCGGTCAGGCCACGCTGCTTCGCCTCGTAGAAGGCAATGAGGACGCAGGCATTCTGGGAGTCGAACCTGAACCGACCCTGCTCCGCAGCGGCCTTCGAGGTTGACGGGTCGGACTCCCGAGCGCGTCCAGCAATGCGGTTGACCGGCATCTTGGCCGCCAGAGAGCGCCGGGAGAACTCCTCCATCATCTTGCGCTTGTCCTGGGGCGGCTTGTAGCCCTCGTTGGGCCAGTAGACCCACTGACGGTTCACCGACACCTGATGGTCCGGATGGTCGTAGTCGAGGGGGCAGGAGCCGCCGTGCTCGGGGTGCGCAGCACCACAGCGTTCCATCAGGGAGAACCGAACAGCGAGGAGAAGTCCATGGCATGCACCGACGGCATGTAGTACGTCATGCGACCGGTCGGGTCATCGAGATCGACCGCCGACACCGAGGTCACCTTGAAGGTGATGGATGGCATCGGATCAGCTCGTCGCCGAGTAGAACATCCACACCAGCAGGATGGCCACGAAGGCCAGCGCGCTGCCGTAGATGATCACGGCCTCCAGCATGGAGGTGGGGTCTTGCGGGCCACGTTTCTCGTCCATGAGACCGAGGCTACCGAGACTCCTCGGTGCTGTCAAGGATTCCTGATAACGGGTCTGGTTCCAGGACCGGCGGGAGGTACCCGGCCGGTGGCACCAACCGCCTGCGGGAGAGGGCCTTGATGAAGCGCAGCTGCTGTTGCGGCGTGCCCTCGATCTCGTCCATCAGGTGCGCTGTATCCAGTACCCCAGACCCTGACGCCGCGCCTCGAAGCGCTCGGACTCAGCCCGGTACACGCGCACCGCCTTGTCCATGTCGATCTCCCCGTAGTTCATGCCCTCGGGGTCGGAGCGGTAGTCCCAGATGCCGCCCAGGGTCTCGGTGCCGTCGTCGTGCACTTCGACCTCCAGGGCCATCCCGAGCGGGTGGAAGAACCGCCGGTTCACCTCTTGGAGGTAGCCGAACTCTCGGAACTCCTTGATGTCGATGCGGTTGATGCTGTCGGCCTTGGGCTCGACCGCTACTGGCTCATCCAGCGATGACATCGTCTTCATCCTCGTCTTCATCAGCTCGGTCGAGCAGGAGTGTTCCATCGGCCATGATGGTCACGACCCAACCTTCGTCGGTCGCCGACTGGAGATCCCCGACGAGATCAATGACCCGAAACGGAGTGGGCATCCGCATCAGCTTGTGCCACCACCGGCGCTTCTGCGGGAGGAGCAGCAAGAGCGGCTCCGGCGGCTGGATCTGGGTCTTCACGGGTCTCCTCGGGGTCTCCGAAACGGTAGCCCGCTTTGAGCAACGATCGCAGCTGCGAACGAGCCAACTTTCCCGGAACGGCCCTATTGATGGAGTCGGAATGGAAGTCGTCGTCGATGTCCTCGTCGAACCCACCGGTGGGAGGGTCGCCCCAGACCGCGACAGCGAAGTAGGTGCCAGGATCGCCGTAGAACCACAGCGCGTCGATGATGGGCTTGGCGTCCAGCTCGACGGTGGTGCCGTTCTCGGCCTCGAAGATCAGTCGAGCGGTCACTTGTAGCGATCTCCCCAGACGTAGCCGCCCGAGGCGCAGAACCGGCGCAGGCCGTCGTCGGTGGCGCCCATGTCGAGCCCCTCCTGCCACTTCGGGCACCGGCGGTCGAGGTAGACGTACTCGGTCGTCGGCGGGGCGCTCGGGGAGTGAGTCTCGTCGCCCGAGCCGAAGTGCCGCACGGCGACCGAGGCCGCCACGATCAGCACCATGGCCAAGGCCCCGAGCAAGACCACCGTCATCTCACGGTTCTTCATGGTTCACCGCTCCTCGCTGGGCCGCCCAGTTGGCGGCGCAGACTAGGCAGACGAGGCGGATGGACTCTTCAACTTGCACGGGGACGCTCCGGCTTGGGTTTGTTCCCGGGGCACGAGGCGCCCGGGCAGGGGACGATCTGGGTGTTCTTGGGTCCGGGGCACCGGCACGAGGCGATGGTGATCTTGTGCTCGGCGCACACCTTGCGGAAGTGCACGTGGCTCACAACCCGGAGGACAGCGACAGCATGCTGGTGGGCATGGTGTTCGTCCGATAGACGTGCTCCAGCTCGACGGAGGCCCAGTCGCCGACGGTCTCGCCCGAGGGCAGCACGAAGTGGGCCAGGAAGGCCTGCTCGAACGACTCGATGCCGCTCTCGACCGACTCCAGCTTGGCCTTGATCACGAGCATCAAGGCTCGCCACCGAGACCGCTCGGTCTGCGCCACGGCGTTGGTGATCTGGGCCTGGGTGCGTGTCCGGCCTCGGCCGTCCTTGAGGTGGTCGTTGCGCAGCGGCATGGGCACCCGAAAGCGCAGGATCCGGTCGTTGATGCGGCACTGGATGGCCGCGTACTGCTCGTCCCAGCCCGAGGCGATCGAGGTGGCTCCGTGCTTGCGCAGCAAGGCCTCGATCTCGGACCGCGACCTCTCGGCGGGGACGGTCGTATCGGCGGCATAGGTCATGAGCAGTCGATCCTCTGGATGTGGTGGATGTTGGGGTACTCCGACGACCAGGGGACACGCCAGCCGTGGACCTCGAAGATGTAGCAGGCGTCCCGAGCGATCTGGCCGTACACGTCGGAGCTGCGGAAGTTGCCGTAGATCAGCGAGTCGGTCACCTTGAAGGTCCCGGCCTCGGTGAAGATGAGGTACCGGCAGCGCACCCGGCCGGTCTCGCCCGAGGCGTCGCATACTCGCTCCTTGTCGGTGACCTTGGTGGTCACGGAGCGGTTGGTGGACTTGACCGCGGCGATGATCCCCCACCCGATGAGGAACAAGACAGCGGCGCCCAGGAGTAGCACCACCGGCCCCGAGAGCGAGTCCCGACTGGTGAGTCCGAGCGAGCGCCGCTGGGTCGAGTGCCGGGTGCGCTCAGTGGCCCTGCTGCTCATCGTCGTCACCGTCCTCGGGGGCCGAGCCCTCGGCGAAGGAGTCCAAGCCCGGGGCGAACTCGGCGCCGGGACCGAAGATGAACATGACCGGCGGGTCCTGGTTCTTGTGCGGCCGGGGCGGCTTCATGAACTCGTCCCAGTGCGCATCGCAGCGGGGGTTCGCACAGCCGAGGGAATGACCGACCATGCTCATCAGGTCGTTGAAGCTGTTGACCAACAAGGTCAGGCGCGACTCCAAGACCCCCACCGTGCGAGCCGCCGTGCCGTGGTCGGAGACATCGATGTCGTAGCGCCCCAGGGCCTCGTCGACCTCCTGGGCGTCATCGAAGCCGAGCGTCGCCAACCGGGCCGAGGAGTGCATGCGCCGAGCCCAGACGAGCACCTCGGTGGCCTGCTCCGGCTTCTCCTCCATGAGGATGCGGAACTCGTCGAGGATCGAGAGATCGTCGAGGTGCGGGGGCAGTTGGTGGTTGTGCGTCATGGCGGGAATCTTAGGCTTTCTTGATAGCCGTGGCAAGTACTCTCCGCGCAACGACGAAGGGGAGGCCCGGTGAGGACCTCCCCTTCTCGTCACTGCTCGTCGTTGCGCTCGGGGTCAGTCGATCCGTTCCCGGACCGTGCTCTTGGGGTGGAGCATGGCGTAGAGCTTGGAGACGTACCGGCCGCTTTCAGCGTCGCGGTAGCGGTACTTGCGCAGCTTGCGCATGGGGTCCCTCCTCAGGGTTCGAGTGCTCCGAGTGCCCAGCCCTGGGTGCGCAAGGGACGCATCCGGCCGAGCATGTCCGGCCAACGGCTGACCTTGTTGTACTCGGCCTCGGAGAGAACGATGCGCTCGACCACACCGGACCCGCCGTCGGGCCGCCACTGCTCGGCGGAGGCCATGTTGGGCGTCAACGTGGGGTTGTCGTTCTTGAAGTACCGGAAGCCGTCCGCCCGCCGATCGATCGCCCCGCTCGTGGAGACGCCGTTCGACGAGGTGTTGCTGCCCTGGAGGTAGACGTTCCAGCCGCTCACGAAGTTCGACTGGTACTCGTCGAACCAGGGCTTGTCGGTCATCGCCTTGGCCACGTTGTACTTGATCGAGCTGCCGGTGGAGAAGAGCGAGGTCAGCTCCCCGCCGCCACCCTTCAAGAACCGGTTGTGGGCGCAGGTGTTGAACCAGCTGTCGACGTTGTTCGTCTGGAAGATGTGCGCCCCGACCCCGCCGTTGTGCAGGATCAGGTTGCTCATCATCAGCGTGTGACCGTCGTAGACCGCACCGGTCGGACCACCGTAGCTCTGGGTGTTGTTCCCATCGTCGATGATGATGCCGTTGCCGTCGGTCTGGCCGCCGTCCTGGTAGTTGTCGAAGACGATGTTGCCGACCACGTAGTTCGAGTACCCGAACTCGTCGTCGGGAGCGCTCTCGGGGAAGACCTTGGTGCTCCACAGGTTGTAGATCGAGATCCCCGAGGAGCCGTAGGGGTCGTTCGTCTGGTGGGCGCAGTCGCTCACGACGTTGTAGGAGATGTCGAGGTTGTTGATCGCGCCGTCGGGGCCGGACCACCCCTGGTTGCCCGGGAACCCGATGCCGACCATGCCTCCGTGCACCCAGTTGCGCCATGCAGAGAAGTGGTGCAGGTGCGCGCCGCCCCAGATGCATGACGAGGTCTGGTTGCCCGTGATCTCGAAGCCGAAGAGGCCGACGTAGGCCGAGTTGGTGATCCGGAAGCCATCCCCGCCGGAGGTGTCGAGCTTCGCCCCGAGGTAGTTCTGGGACATGATCAGGCACCAGCCGCTCGGGCTGAACTTCTTGCCCGAGATGTTCAGGCTGCCGTAGTTGCCATCGCCCACGAAGACCACACCACCGGTGGAGCCCAAGGCGTTGACGGCCGCCACGATCGTGCGCTTCGGCGAGGCCGAGGTGCCCGGGTTGGAGTCGTTCCCGGTGATGGCCACGTACACCCGACCCGGGCCTGGGCGGAACCGCTTCTGGAACTCGGCAGCGAAGTCCACAGCGCCCGGAGCCGGGGCCGTCGGCGTGCCGTGGTTGGCCACCGCTGCGCCGTTGTGCGTGTCGCCGGTCATCGTCCAGTCAGCCGAGGCGGCCTCGATGTAGGAGTGCTGCTTGGTGCCCGTGGTGGCGTTGTTGATCAGGGTCGTCCGGTGGACGTTGTTGCCCTGGATGACGATGTGCGCCCCGCCGACGATCGTGTCCTTGATGACGTTGCCGTCGATGATCACGTCGTTGACCGGCTTCTCGGCTCGGCCACCCCACAGGAAGATCGCCCCGTGGTTGACCTTCGCGTCGATGTTGACTCCGACCAAGGTGTTGTTCTTGATCACGACCCGGCTCACGCCCTCGGTCGAGTAGCTCGGCTCGGAGGCGACGTAGATGCCGCCCGCCCGGGTGGTGGTGATCTTGTTGCCCTCGATGGTCACGTCTCGGCCACCCACGACCGAGGCGCCACGAGCGCCAGAGTTGGTCACCGTGTTGTTGCGCACGATGATGTGGTGGCAGTCCTGTCCGCCGTAGCTCACCACGGCCAGGCTGTCGTCACCCGAGTCGATGACGGTGTTGCCCTCCACCATCCCGTCATGGGCGCTGCTGGTGTTGTGGATGGCGTCGGAGAGCGTCTTGCGAACGGTGTTGCCAACGATGGCGAAGTTCGATCCGCCCTCGTTGTAGATGCCCGCCGCGCTGGAGCGCTCGATGGTGCAGTTCTTCACCGAGTTGCGAGCCGTCCCGAGGATGGCCACGCCCGCCCGCTCACGGTCATCGCTCTGGCGCGTGGTGCCCATCCCGATGATCGTGAGCCCCTCCACCGAGGCGTCGTCGGCCATGATCTTGATGGCCATGTTCATGGGGTCGGTGCCGATCAACTTGGCCCCGGCCGAGCTGAACAGGCGGACGTTCTTGTTCAGCTCGATGCACCCCGAATGCCGGTACTCGCCCGCCGGGAAGCTGAGGGTCTTGCCCACGGCGACCTGCTTGATGGCGGACTGGATGGCGGCCTGCTGATCGGACGAGCCCGGGGTGACGCCCAGGGTGGTGATGTCGATCAGGTCGGTCGAGGGCGGGGGCGGCGGCGGGGGCGGCGGGATGACCGGGATGTCGCCCAGGCGGGTGATGTGCCAGAGCCCGTTGAGGTCGCACCAGTTCGACCACGGCGCCGAGGAGGCCGGGACTGTGATCGTCACGTCGTTGTTCCCGGCGTGCAGGATCACCTTGATCGTCAGGTTGGCCCAGGACCCACGGTCCCAGGCGTTGTCGTCGGCCGTGCGCGGCAGGGTGATCGGAACGCCGTTGACCTCACGGGTGGCGTCCGGAGCGGCGCACTGGTAGCGCAGGTCGATCGAGTAGAGCCCGTCCTGCGGCACGGTGACAGGGAAGACCATGCCCTCGTTGGGATGGCCCCAGGTGCCGAGGAAGCCCGAGCCCATGTAGCCCGGGGCGTTGGTCTGGATCTGCGAGGCGGTGACGTTGATCGGGAACCCGGCCGACGAGTCGAGGAAGAACACCGGAGGCGGTGGCGGGTCGACGGGTGGGGGATCCACCGGCGGCGGGTCCACAGGGGGCGGATCGACCGGAGGATGGTCCACGGGTGGGGGATCGACAGGCGGGGGCTCGACCGGATCGAGGTCAGCGACACGCGTGCACGAGAAGTAGCCGTTGAGGTCGATCCAGTTGTAGGCCACCCCCTCGGGGATGGTGAGGCTCAGATCGAAGGTGCCGTCGTCGGAGACCGCCGTGACATCGACGGTGACCCCGAAGCGGACCCAGGACCCGATGCCCCAGTTCCCTTCGAGGTTGGTGCGGGGGAAGGTGGTCATGACGCCATTGACGAGGCGGACAGCGTCGACATCGTTGGCGTTCTGGTAGTGCAGGACGATCGCGTACTTGCCCGTCCGCCAAGCCGGGAGCGTCCACGTGACGGTCTCGCCCGGCTGGCCCCACGTGCCGACGTAGCCAGCACCGAGGAAGCCCTGGGCATCGCTGTAGATGGCCATGCCCCGCTGACCGGAGAAGACCGCCTTCGTGATGTCGGTGAAGGTCGGCGGTGGGTCGACGGGCGGTGGGTCGACGGGCGGTGGATCGACTACCCCGTGGTAGTGGACCTCGTGGGCGTGGACGGCCTGGTCGACGATCTGACGGACTTGGGCAGCATCTTCATCGCTCAATGCCATGATTTCTTTTTCTCCCCTGGGAGGCTCAGCGCCGCATGGATCGATGGTACTTCACCAAGCTCTCTTGAGAAAGCAGGGTCCTGCTATCTTCCCGCCATGCTTTCTGACGGTGAGATCCGGGCGGCCATCACGAGCGGGCGCATCAAGGTTGCCCCCTTCCGAGACGAGATGGTGCAACCTGCATCGATCGACGTGACGCTGTCGACCAGCTTCGTCGAATTCGACCTCTCCATCAGCGACCCCATCGACCCGCTGAACCCGCCCGGGGCGGAGGAGTACAACCGCTTCGAGGCCGACGCCATGGTGCTATGGCCGCGGTCGTTCGTGCTCGGATCGACGGCCGAGATCGTCACCATCCCGGCCGACATCGTGTGCCGGATCGAGGGCAAGTCCTCACTGGCCCGGCTCGGGCTCATCGTCCACGCCACGGCGGGGTTCGTCGACCCGGGCTGGTCGGGACGCCTGACGCTGGAGATCAGCAACCTCTCGCACCGGCCGATCCAACTCCAGGCCGGGATGCGGATCGCTCAGCTCAGCTTCCAGAGCATGAGCTTCCGGAGCCGCAAGCCCTACGGGTCGCCCGGCCTGGGCTCGAAGTACCACGGTCAGGTCGAGACGACCCCGTCACGCAACGGGGGGTGACGGCACGTCGGTGCGCTCTCGCGAGCGCTGGACGGCCTCTTGGATCTCGACCCATGCCTCATGGGGGATCACCCCGTCGGCGGTGTTGGTGATCCGCCCATCGACGAGGTCCAAGATCCCGACGATGAGCGCCATCAGGTCGGCGTCGCGAGTGGCCCGGTAGGCCGCATCACGGTAGGCCGAGAGCCTCACGGCCATCTCCCGGCGCTGCTCGATGGAGAACCGTTCGGGGGTGCCGTCCTGGGGGTCGTCCCCGGTGCCGATCACTCGCTCGATGGTGGACCTGAGGTCCTTGGCCCTGACCGCCCCTTCTCGGATGTTGGCCAGGGTGACCCACATCAGAGCGCGCCCCTCGCCCGAGGTGGCCAGCTGGAGGGCCTGGGAGCGGTTGATCGACTCCAACTCGGCCACTCGCTGCCGCAGGTCGTCTTCTTCGCTCATCGAGTCACGTCCTTGGGGTCGTCGCCGTCGAGCGAGACCAGCACGGCCTCGTGCCCGGTCTTGAGCAGCCCGTTGCGGGTGGCAACTGCCGTCTCCGCGTGTTCGGTCTCGTCGAGGCCGATGCGCCACCGGGGCTTGTCCTTGTCACGGAAGATGACGACGTAGCGCATCACTCACCTCGGGTCCAGTAGTAGATCGGACCGAACTCCTCGGTGGGGCCGAAGTAGTAGTGCGTGACCTCGACCGGCGTCATCGTGCGACGGGTCCACTTGCCCTCACCGTCGTCGAAGAACCGGGAGTTGGCAGCCTCTTGGGCCTCTCGGAGCGAGTGGCGAGTGGCCACGATGTTGCCCCGGACGTACACCTCATACGTCTGGACCCGGGGCTTGGATGCACCCGATCCGCCCGACTGCCCGAACACCACGGCCGGGTACTTCAGCTCGGGGCGAGATCCGTCGCCGATGGGGCGCCAGTCAGCTCGCTTTCGCAGCCTTCGCCATGCCTGCCTCGGCCCTGATAGCACGGATACCACCCCTTCGCTTCAGCACCACTCGGCGCTCTCGCTCATTCATACCACCCCAGATACCGAACGGGATGCGATTCAGTAAGGCGTATTCGAGGCACTCTTCTCGAATATCACAGCGGTAGCAGAATGCCTTCGCCTTGGCGCCATTGTTCTTGCCGCCCTGATCGGGAAAGAAGAGCGATTGGACCTTGGCAGTTTCCTCTGCCGATCTGCCATTCACATGGCATCGCCCTTGTTCCTGCCATTTTGCCGGATCAGACATTACTATTTCCCGAACCTTTCAACGCTCGTCTTCAATTCGACATCCCACCCGATACGCCCGAGCGACTCAGCCACCTCGACGGTGGTCCCGGATCCGCCGAACGGATCGAGCACCACATCGCCGGGCTCGGTCGACATCAGGATGCAGCGACGGGGCAGCTCGGGCGGGAAGGCGCGCAGTCCACGCTTGGAGGACCGACGCTCACGACCGAAGCTCCACACGTCCCCCAGCCCGATCTCTCGCTGCGCTGTGGGGTTCCATCGGTGCTCCCGGCCCTGGGTGAGCATCATGATCACCTCGTGGCTCCGGAGAGGGCGCCGTACGTGGGCCGGGTCCTCGGGGTGCACGCCTATCTGGTCCCAGACGATCCACTTGCGCACGAGCCAGCCATCGGCCTGGAGGGCCAGGGCAACTCGCTGGGGTACCAGGATCTGCTGGGGGCCGGGTAGGCCAGAGTCGCCGGGACGCACCCGGGCGAGGCCCTCGCGCTTACCGCCCCGGTTGTAGTCACCGCCGGTGCCGCCCGATCCGGCGAAGCTGTCGCCGATGTTGAGCCACCAGACGCCCCGTGCGTCCATCACCCGAGCCAGCTCTCGACCGACCACCCGGAGGTCGTCCACGTAGCGGGTCAGGTCGTGCATCCCCAGCTCACGCTCATCGTCGGATGCGTAGTTGGCCAAGGCGAAGTAGGGCGGTGAGGTGACCACGCAGGCCACCGAATCGTCGGCCAGGAAGGAGAGGTTCCGAGCGTCGCCGATGAACCTCATGACCACCGCCGGATGCGGAACATCAGTTCCTCGACGGACGTGTGCAGGATGGTCACCTTGGCGTGGAAGAGGGGGTCCTTGAGGAACATCTCCTCGGAGCCGAACAGGTGAACGATCAGCCGGATGACCACATCAGACGCGGCATCGATGTCGCCGACCCGCTCCAAGGCGTCGGCGATCGAGGAGAAGGAGGGGCTGGGCGCCTCGAAGTCCCCGGCGAAGATGCGGATCCGCTCGATCATGGTCTGGGTGAAGAAGTCGGCCTGATCGTTGATGGCCTGGCGCTTCTCGGTCGGAACCTCGGCCAGATCGAAGAGCTGGTTGACGATGTTCATCGCCGTGGATCGGGTGTCGAAGGTAGGGCTCACTTCTCGTCCTCCCGAGCAGCCAAGGCTGCATCGACGGCCCGCTTGGCCTCGTAGAGCCCGAGCGCATCGAACCCCAGGCGTCGAGCCTCGGCCTGGAGGCTCTTGATGGTCCTGATGATCATCGAGCTGGTGGTCTCCGCAGGCAGATCCTTGACCAAGCCGACGGCCAGCTGCTCGATGGTGACCCCGGCCCGATCGGCCAGCCGAAGAGCGAAGGTGACATCGGCGTCACAGCTCCAGGCGTGGAGGGTCCGAAGAAGAGACCCATGCGCCTCGTCGGGGTCGACACCCGCTGTCATGTACACCTTCAGCGTGTAGGAGTGCTCGGAGATGCTCCCCGGCGTGTTCATCAGGCCCATCCCGGGATCAAGGTGAGGTACTGCGAGTAGGTGCGGACCTCGCTCAAGGCGTCCTGCACATCGCTCATGGCCCGGCCGCTCAACCCGTAGACCTCGGGTTCGGGGAGCAGGTCGGGGCGCTGGGCGAAGTCTCGGATGAGGTGACGCATCGTGCCTACATCGACGAAGGTGTCCCGGAGCCGCGAAGCGAGCCCCGGCATCTGCTCCTTGACGAAGGCCAGGTCGACGCTCGGGTGGTACCCAGCACAGAAATATTTCTCTTCCCCGAGCGGCTTGAGGATGGCCACCAGGGCCTCATCGACATGCTCGGGGGAGGCGGCATAGGGGATCTCGCGCAGCAGCCCGGACGCCTTGTGACGGCGCTTGACCGGCTCTTCGAGTCGGTCCTTCCAGTTCCTCCCGTGGCGCCCCAGCTCAGGGTTCGAGATCATCGACAACCCCGTCATGGCCACGAGATCCGGGCCGGTCACGACGACCGCAACCTCCAGGATGTGATCGAACCGAGGGGATGGTCCTGTGGTCTCCACGTCGATCCAGCAGTAGAGCATGCCGGGAGACGCTACTAGGAATCCTTGGCAGTCGTCAAGTAGGCCTCGATGACGGAGCGCTTGATGCGCCACACCATCTCGGTGCTGCCACGAGTGTCGAGCATCAACTCCGGGACCCACTCCAGCTCCAGGTTGCCCACAGCCAGCTCCCGGACAGCGTCCTCGTCGGCCACCCCGAGCAGCTCGGCCGCCTCGGCGAAGGTGACGGTGTCGAAGCCGAGCTGGGTCGGACCGACGTAGGCCGCGCAGTTGCACCCGAGCGCCCGGCATGGCCCCAGCTCGGTGCCATGGAACGAGAGGGAGTGGACGCACTTCTCCGTCACGCAGTTCGGTCGGAGTTGCCTCTTGCCGCTCGTCGTTGGGCTCACATCAGTCTCCCTGGTCGGGGCACTATCAGGCTTACTTGACAAGATCCTACCGTTGGAGGTGGTCGATGTCGAGGTCGTGAGAATGATTCCCAGAAAGGGTGGCAGATCATGCTCATCAGCGCATGCGGTTGATGGCTCGGATGGCTTCCTCGTAGAAGTTCTCGCGAGGGCCGACATAGACCACCTGAACGTAGGTGGACGAGACGATCTTGTAGATCACCCGGTACTCCCCGCCGGGAGCGGTGACCCGAAGGCTCATGAACCCGCTGAGCTTCGCCGTGAGGCCCTTGACGCCCACCGGGGTGGTGGTCTGGCCCAGGCTCTTCACCGCACGGAGCACCAGCGGGCGCACGTTGCCCGGCAGCGAGTTGTACCGCTGCTGGGCGTCACGAGAGACGGTGATCTTGACCGGAGCCGCTAGGCGGCGGATTCCTCCTGGTCCAGGTCCCACTCCTCCGACGGTTGCGAGGCCAGGGCGTCCGCCAGATCGATGAGCGCCTGCTCCTCTTCGGGTGACAGGTTCTCGAACTCCGGGTCCTGCATGTTCGGCATCGTGCCCACCTCCATCTTCCCGTGGCGCTGACTGAAGGCCACGTATCACCGATGCCCGGCGCTGGCCAGGGCCAAGCGGCGGCATGGTGGAACTGACCTGATAGGGGAGCCGCTCGACGGCCATCTTGGCCGTGGTGCGCAGCCCGGCGCCACCGAGATGAACATAGCCGTGATCGAGCGCCCAAACCATCACCCTGGTGACGATGAACGGGGTGCCGTCGGCGAAGTTGGTGTTCTGGAAGACCGGCTTGTCCTGGGGCGTGGCCTCGACGGTGACCCGCACGATCATGGAGTCGTAGACGTTCCACTCGTCGTAGGCGACCTTGCCGTCACGCCACTTCAGCCATCCGCCCTGGCCGTAGAGGTACTCGATCTGGTTCAGCGACGGCGCCCACCACGTGCCGATGCCGCCGGTGCCCAGGTCGGTCTCGGCCATCTTGAGTACCCATCGAGCCGCGGCCTCGGGGTCGTTGTTGATCGTGTCGACGAAGCGTTCGACATCGGCGGCAGGGACGTTGATGGGGAAGGCCCGGAACATCTACTGGTTCTCGCTGACTCGGTAGACCACGCAGCCAGCGTCGTTGCGGCTGGGGAACTGCTTGTCGAACATGACCTTCTTGTAGACGATGCGGTCCATGCCACCGAAGCCGATGAGGAGGTGGAGCGGGAGCGCGGCGTCGATCTGGACCATCTGACCGGCCGCCGGGCCGTCTTCGAGGTACGCCATGTCGACGGTCCAGTCCATCTGCTTGACCAATTCACCGTCGTCCATGGTCACCTCCTACGTCTCTTCTGGGCCGCCGTGGCCCAACGACAGGATTCACCGTCCGGACCAGCGCCCCGGACGCGACTGACCGTCGTCCATCGGGCGCCGTCGGCGGGAGCTGGAGCCGAACCTCTCGAAGACCTCTCGGTCGTGGTTGGCCTCGGCGGAGCCAATCGCTCCAGAGCCCATCTGGTCGCCCGCAGCTCGGATCCCGGCCCGGGCGAACTCGCTCTTCATGAAGCTCTCCATCTGGGAGCCGATCAGGCCCCAGACACAGTTGCTCATGGCGTCGTACACGTCCTTGGTCTGCACCGGGCCGGTGGTCGGGTGGTCGACCGCTCCGCCCTTGTCCTGGAGGAACTTCAGCTCCAGCTCGGCCTGCTCGAAGTACGGCGAGTGGACGAGGTTGAGCCCCAGGGCGGTCTTGAAGCACTCGGCCACGAGCCAGTTCTGGGGTCGGGTGGCCGTGCGCTCCTCGATCGTGATGCGCTTCGGCAGCCGGGCCTTGGACACGTCACTGCGCAGGTGGCCCATGATCGGCCCGGAGGAGAACTGGTCGAAGGTGACCACCTCGGGCATGAACATCTTCATGTCGGTGGCCAGGTCGTTGCCGATCTCGATGTAGTCGATCAGGCCGTCCTCGAAGGACCACGGCGCCCAGAAGTGCACCTTGTCGAACACCACGTGCATGAGGCCGTTCTCGTCCGGACCCTCGGCGTGGGCGATTGCCCAGCCGAAGTTGGCGCCGGACTTCGAGGGGTCGCCGTGGGCCACGTAGGTGCGGGCCAGCACACCTCGATCGAGCATGATCAGCTTGCGCCCCTGCCAGGGCTCGAACATGCGATCCACGAACACCGGGTTGAGGTAGGTGTTGAGGGCCGCCGCCCACTTCGAGTTGTGCGACACCAGCCCCTCGGCGATGAAAGTGCCGGTGGTGGTCTCGATGTCCACCAGCTCCTGCTCGGGCAGCTCCTCGATCGAGACGATGGTCTTGGCGCTGGATCGACCGTTGTGGCGTCCGATCCCTCGCCCCTCCCACATGCCGGGGATCGCCTGGCGGCGGAGCTTGTGCGCGCCGAGCTGCCCCACGAACCGCATGACGTTGGAGAAGCCGTTGATCACGTAGGTCTGAGTCCGCTTGGGCGTCTTGATGCTGGGGATGTGGATCGGGTCGAAGCCCTTCTCCTTCAGGTACCCCAGAGTGGCGTCGAGCACCTCCCCAGGGTTCTGCACGAAGCTCACCCGGAACTCTCGCCGGGGGTATCCGATAGCGGTGCCCTCGCCGTCGTACACCCCAGCGAGATACCCCGCCTCCCAGGATCGGTCCTCTTCCCACGGCTCGACCAAGAACCGGATGGTGTCGCCAACCTTCATGCTCTGGCGAGGCCCCGGGGCATGGGGATCGGCGTACAACGACCGCCAGTAGAAGCTTGATGGCGAACTGGCCGGGGCGGAGAGCCACCGATGGGTGCCCGAACAGGTCACCTGAGAGCCGTCACCGAAGGTGATCCGGTAGGCCTTGTCGACGTTGGTCCACTTGGCCGTGACGGTGGTCGTGCGCATCTTGCGCTGCTTGGGGTGGTTGGGGTGGTCACCGCTCTCGCCGTACTCATCGACCGCCACCAACTCATCGCCGGGGAGCAAGTCCTTGATCGGACGCCACACGAGATCTGCCCCGAGCACGCGAGTCTCAGGGTCAAGGCACCGGCGCTCGACGGCGAACGTCTCGGGGTTCGCTCGCTCCAGGCGCCTCATCTGAGCGTCGTACTGCTGGATGGGACGCTCGATCACCTCGAAGGGCTTCGAGCGCACCGGCCGCATGTCGGGGGTGAAGACGTAGTGGAACCCGAGCGACGGGTTGGTGAGCGGGTTCGGGTTGTCCTTGCCCAGGAAAGTGAAGGTCCGGTCGTTGGCCGGGACCCGCAAGATCCGGTGGGAGCGCTCCCAGTCCTCGTAGATGTCCCACGAGGCGAGCTGGATGATGAGCTTGTCGTGGTGCACCGGCTGGCCCGTGCTGAACTCGACCTCCAACGCCTGCTGGCACAGATCGTAGAACTGCCCGATCATCTGCCAGGGGCTCGACCCGGCGTAGATGAAGCCATCGAGCCCGAACTGGTCGAGCGACGGCGTGGCGCTGTTGTGCGAGACCAGCCCCTCGGCGATGAAGGTCTTGGTGCTGGTCTCGATGTCGATCAGATCCTGCTCGGGCAATCGTTCGATCGAGACGATCGTCTTGTACTTCCGGGCACCCCTAGGGGTCTTGCCGATCCATGCCTTACGCGACTTGGCCAGGAGTCGCTCAGGACGCAGGCTGCCGAGCAACCTGAGCATCTCCTCAATGCCACCCACCACCACGGTGTCGACCCCCGGGGCTTGGGCTCGCACCTTGGGATGGAATCCAAGGCCACGAAGAGCCTCGACCGTCTTGTCCAGGACAAGACCGGGCTTCTGAACGAAGCACACCTCATGAGCGACCGACTGATCGGTGGTGCAGAGGTAACCCTCACCGTCGAAGATCCCGGCCACGTAGCCGCCATCACGGGTGTCGTCTCGCTCCCACGGGTCGGCGATGAACCGGATGTGATCGCCCACCTGCAAGTGCTTTGGGTTGCCGGAGCTGCCGATCCTCGAAACCTTGCCCGCCGTCGCCCATCGACCATTCTTGCAGTCATCGGTGACCTTGAACCACCGATGGTTGTCGGAGCACACCACGGAGCTGCCGTCGTCGAAGGTCAACCGCACCGGCTCCGACCGAGACACGCTAGTGCCCAGCACCGTCGCCTCCCGCAGCTTGCGCTGGCGCCCAGGCGGCGCCTCTTCATCGAACCCCACCAAGGTGTCACCGGTGCGCACATCAGCAATGCGCACCCAGTCCAGGTCCGCAGTCAACACTCTGGTCTCCGGGTCGAGGCAGGTGTACAGCTCATCAGCTCCACGAGAGGCGCCGGTGGCCACGACGTGGGCCATCTCGTCGAAGTAGATCAGGCACGAGGCCGGGCCACGACCGGCCATGGTGGTCGCTTCCTTCGGCAGCACCTCGAAGCTGGCCAGGTCCATGGTGGTGCGCACGCCCTGGGACTCCAGCTCGGAGCCCCGGCCCAGCGACGCCTTGGAGTGCATCGTCAGGCTCTCGCCGAGCGACTGGCTGATGTAGGGCTGGAAGCACGGGGCGGCGATCAGGAGGTTGACGAGGTCGCGCCACTGGTTCTGAATGGCCTGGGCCTTCTTCCCGGCGAACACCAGGGCGGCCAGGCGCTTGTCCCGGTCGATGCCGTAGGACGCCTGGGGGTCGACCCGGCAGAGGTAGTGCCACAGCACGTAGGCGCCGCAGATGGCGCCGATGTAGCCCTTGCCGCCACGGCGCCCGATGACGGCGAGCACCTCGTGGAACCACTTCCGGCCCTCAGCTCGACAGATGTCGACCCGCTCCAGGATGTCGGGCTGGATGCCCCACGAGCCGGTGTAGCGGTACGGCTTCTCGATGTCCCAGTTGTCCCGGGGAGGGAGCATGAATTCCGCAGACGCCCATTGCGCCAGTACGTCGAAGTCGTACTGGGTGAATAGTTCGGTCTGAAGAAAGATCGTCTTCAGCAGCGTCGCCTGCCTCGGGTATATGGAGCGCCCGAGGTATTGGTCCGAGAAGACGAATTCGATGATGTCAGGGGGTGTGGTGGGGAGGACCCGTTCATGGACCGGCACCAGCAGCTGTGGCGCCACGCCGTCACCCGTTCCCGTGACCGCCGAAGATCGGCGCCGACGGGTTCATCTTCTTGGTGCTGATGACTCCGCCCTCGCCCAGCTGGAGCACGTCGTTGGTCACCTCGTGCACCATCCGGTCGTAGTCGAACTCGTGCTTGGTGTCGATGCGCCCGTTGATGGTGATCTGGGGGATGTACACGCCATCGGCGGTCGAGGTCCACATCGACACGTCGACCTTGAGGCCTATCTCGGCAAACAGCTCGGTGGTCTTCTGGACGAAGGTCTCCAGGTCCCGCGTGCGCCCTACTTCCTCGGTGTTGAGGCGGGCGAGCACGGACTCGATGGCCAAGATGTCGGTGTCGTACAGCTCGATGGAGCTGTCCACTCCGCCGTCGGGCTTGCGCCCCGGGGTGTGGTGGATCTTGTCTCGGAGATTCACGGTTGGACTCCCATCGTGGCGATCGCGCCGAAGATGCTGTCGACGAGGTCGATCACCTCAAGGTCGTCCTCGAAGGTTACACGTTGAGTGATGATTCGCTCAATGGTCACCTTGAGTGCCTTGATCTCGTCGTCGGTTTCGGTCGGGATCTGGACATGGGTGGCCCGGAAGTTGTAGCCGTCGTCCGCTCTCGGGAACCCATTGTCGAGGACCAGGTAATCGCCAGACTCACCCGTCCCCAGAAGCCGAGGAGCAGGCCCTTTGGGGCCGTCATCGCTCATGACCCGGAACTTCTCGTTCATCGGGACGGCGACGACCTTGGCGGTGCGCACGTAGTGGTTGCCCCGCTCCACACCCACCGGGGTCTCGACCCACTTGCCTTCCCGGAGCACATCGACCTTGAAGTTCATGGGCGGAGATAGTAGCCCGACACTCCAAGGAAATCTAGCGTAGACGCGGAAGCGCCCCCTGCCAGACGAGTAGCAGGGGGCGCTCAAGCCTCAGAGAAGAAGTTATGAGGAACCTCTCGTTGGCGCACCGATGACGTTACCTCAGTCGAGGGCCGATGCGCAATGATTGCAGCGAGCGTGGTGGTCGCTCACCATGGCGCCGCCGAAGCCCATGAGCTGGCTGCGCAGGAGCGGCTTGACCGAGGGGTCGTTGGCCGCGTTGGTGACCAGATTGACCACGTCGAACATCGTCGGGTTCTCGATCTCGGCCGCCCGCTCCAGGATGCGGAGCCGCATGCGATCGCTCATGCCCTGCTCCCGAGCCAGCCGGGCGATGACCCGCTCCGGGTTCGGGGTCGGGACGTTGCGCAGCTCGTAGAAGGCGGCCACCTCGTGCTCGACCCGGGCGAAGGCCTGCTGGGCCTGGCTCTCCAGCTCGTGGAGGACCTGGTCGACGGTCATGCCTCGGGCATCGATCTTGAAGTCGTTGCGACGGCTGGTCATGCCGTTGGTGCACAGCAGGCGGTACTGGAACGGCGTGACCGACGGGCTGGTGCCGTGCTTCATGTCGAGGTCGAAGCGGAGCCCGGCGCGGGTGATGTCGCCCACGGCCGGATCTCCGAGGTTGCCCTCTCGCATCGAGGAGTCGGCCATGATCTCGAACTCGAACAGGTCGGGGGTGAAGCGGGCGGAGGCCACCGGGGCGTTGTCCGAGAACACCTTCGAGGCAGCCGACAGGACCTGGGTCGGGGTGATGACCAGCTCGGTCATCCCGTGGAAGGCCGAGATCCCCTGGTCGGGCACGTAGGCCACCCGCTTCTCGCCGGTCTGGCGCCGGAGCATCTCGGTGAAGATCAGCTGTTGCAGCTCGCGGTCCTGGCGGTCGATGAACTTCGACGGCACGTCGAGCAGGTTGGCCAGGTGGGTGATGGTGGTCGAGTTGGCGGGCACCTCGACGGGGGTGTTCCCCTCGACGGGGGTGAACCGAACGATGTTGTCCCGCAACAGGTCCACGACGATCTCGCCCGGGCGAGTCGTCACGGTGATGATCGGCTGGTCGACCAGCTGGCGAAGATCGCCGAGGGTCTGGGTCGGCTCAGGAGCGAGGAACATGGATTCTCCTTCACGGCCCCGTCCGGGGCCACGAGGGGACTCTAAGTCTTCTTGACATCGCCCGTCAAGGATCTGCCAGAAATATTATTCCTAGCCCTACTTCATGACCTCGATCGCCAGGCACGCCTCGCCACCATCCTCGCGCAGAAGACCGGCGAGGTCATCGATGGAGATGAAGGCGTAGCCGTACTTGCCCCACCCTCGGCCCCAGCTGTTCTTGATGCGGGCCAGGCGGGTCTTGGTGTTGATGCCGTCCACCACGTAGGCGTGGCCACCGACCACCGCACCGGTGGGCTTGATGAAGCCCTTGGAGTCGGGACTCATCATGTCGCCGTACCAGTTGGTCCCGAACACCACCGGCCCGACCACGAGCAGGGCGGCCACGGCATCGTCCATGGTCTGCGCCCAGTGGTAGGACTCGATGAACCCGAGCGTCTGGAGGACCTTGGCCCCGGCGCGCACCGAGGTGCCGTCGTAGCCCTCGCCGGGCCAGTCGTCGATCTTCTGGGCCTCGGCGTAGATGCGCTGGGGCTCCACGATCGGAGAGGTGCCCTTCTGGGTCACCGGGCCGTCCTCCAGCCAGTGCGCCCAGGAGTACCCGACGCACATCGAGGTCGATCCCTGGTTGCCCCACCAGCCGTTGCCGAACCAGGTCCGGCTGGTGCGATCCACCACGGGGGCGGCTTGAGCCATGAAGGCCCGCAAGGGGTAGTTGGCGTCCCGCTCGTCGGGGATGACCAGGCGTCCGAATGGCATCAGTCCACGAACCCTTCGGTGTCCCAGGCCGGTGCTCCGACGGGGAGCATCTTGCCGTCGGTCTCGATGATGGTGGGCTCCTGGAGGCGCCCCGAGAGCGCCCGCAGGACGGGGTTGGCCGCGAGCTGGCGGGAGATCTGCTCCTGCTGCTCGGGGGTGATGGTGCCCCGGAGCACCTCGAAGTACTCGACCATGACCTGCTCGAACACCTCCTTGCCCACCGCTCCACGCTTGGCCGACTCGCGCTCGCTCACGAGCTTGGCGATGGCCACCACGTCGGCGGGCTTGAGCTGTGCAGCGATCTGGCCCGAGTCCACGGCCTGCTCGACATCGGACACCAGGTTCTCGATCACCACGTCGATGCGGGCGAGCGGGTTGGGGTCGTAGTCGGGGTCCTGCGAGCGCAGCCAGTTGACCAGGGTGTTGAGCCCCGTCTCGCCGAGGCACAGGCGCAGGTGCGAGTCGATGTGGCCCTGGGTGATCTTGTGGTCATCGTCGCCGCGCAGCGCTCGGTTGATCGACTCCAGGCTCCAGCGCCGGGACAGCCACTGCTCGATGAACCCTCGGGCCGGGTGCTGACAGATCCGGCACACGAGCTGGCGGGTGTATCCCGGCGAGGCGATCGTGCCGCCGACCTGGATCACCGCTGCGGACTGCGGTGTGGCTCGGGTCAGATCCCCGAGCGAGGGCACCGAGGTGACGGTGCTGGCGCTCAACGTGCGCCCTTGTGGCTTCTTCTTCGTCACCACGGCTACTCCTCCGCTGAGTCGAAGGCTTCGGACGGGTGTCGCGACGACCCCTCGTGCTGCATGACCGAGAACCGCTCGACGTGAGACACCAACGTGTCCATGTCGAGGGCGTTGACGTTCCTCATCGGAGGGGCGATCCCCTCACGGCTGTTGAGGTGGCGCTGGACGGGGTTGTATGCCCGGCCAAAGATCCCCTTGCGGACAGCAGGGTCCGGGGTGCCCGAGGCCACGTATACCTCGCGGCTCACCCTGTCCTGCTGCTTCCAGGGGGTCAGGATGTCCTTCTTCTCGGCGTGTGCCGTGATGTTCCCCAGACTCCTCCGGAGCATCTCGTCCGCTTGTGCTTCCAATTGACGGTTCACGCCATAGCGCATCCGACTCACGATTGTTCTCCTGCCGGAATTGAACTAGCTCGCCCCTATTGATCATCTGGAGCAGGTTCATCAGCCCGGAGGTGGCGTACATCGCTACCGGGTTCGTCTCGGACACGCCCATGAGCACAGCAGCTTCTCGCTCTTTGTACTGCTGAACCAGGCATAGCTCGATCGCCTGATGCTGACGCCGGGGGAGACGGTCGAGGTTGGCGTACAGGTACGCCAGGTCCCAGATCGTGACCTCTATGTCACCGTGCACCACAGTGTCGACGCCATGGTCTTCATACGTGGCCAGGAAGAGGGCGTAGTTGCGGAACAGCTCTCGGAGGATTGTCACCGACAGGTCCACGCCGCGGTCCTTGGTGCGTGAAGGGGATGTGATCGTCACCGACAATGAGAATGCCACACCCGAACCAGGTTCCGCACCAAATCGACAGGCTTTAGGGCGCGACAGAGCAAATATTTCGCACCCACTATCAGGCTTTCCTGTCAGCCTGCGAGGCTGTCCTTGAGCCGCTGCCCCAGGAGGTTCATCGTGCGGACGATGGCGTCGGCTCGACGTGAATACGCAGCGGCGAAGATGGCGAAGTAGCGCTCGTCTGAGGAACCCTCCTTGGCCGCCGCTGTGCGGTCCTCGATCGTCGGACGGTTGTTGCCCTCCTGGGGCGCTCGGTAATCAATCGAGAACCGTTCTTCCCAGGATCCCTTGGCCAGCATGGCCTCCGTCCAGCGCTCGGCCGCCCGCTGCTCCCACGAGAACAGGCGGGTGGTGATCTCGAAGAGGGCGTTCTCCTTCTGCGCCCGACCGAGGCGGGACCAGTCCTCGTCCCAGGTGCCGTTGGGGCGGCGCTGCCACACCTTGAAGCCCCACTGGTCCAGCACCGGGGCGCCGTTGTTGTCGAGCACCGGCGTGCGCACGGTCTCGTAGAGGTCGTTCATGATCTCGTAGGCGTCGAGGAACTCGTGCTGGACGCGCTCGTCAATGGTGGACAGCACCCGGCGCACCACCTCGCCCTCAGGGCCGTTCCAGTCGGTGCGCATGCGGCTGAAACCAGGGGTGCGGAAGTTGGGCCGCGCCTCCTCGGGCAGGTGCGGCAGAGCGTCGTCGATGGCGACCTCCTGCTCGACCGCCGCCGACTCCTCCCGGAGCACCTCCTCGGCCTGGGTCCGCCCCGAGGCCCTCACGGCGTCAGCGTCACTGCTCATTGGTCCACCACTCCCATGCAAGAAGCCAGGCATCCCTGGTGTGTTCGTTGGTCACGCTCGCTCGATGCATCGGCCACTTGGCCAGGAAGGCCTCTCGCACGACCGGCTTCTTGGCGTTGGCGAAGCCCGTGAGGCTCCGCTTGGCCTTCTGGGCCGACACCCCGACGACCCTGAGACCGTGCTCGCTGGCGGCCATGGCGACGGCCGTGCAAGCCAGCAGGCTCGACTCGCGCTCCATGTTCGGACGGCGCACCGGCGGCATCTCGACCAGAACCAGCTCCGGGTCGACCAGGCCGAGCACATCGCCAACAAGCTGGGTCAGACCGACGGCCTGGAAGATCGGCTCCAAGAGCCCCTGGTCGGTCCAGGTCGAGCGGATCACCCCCGAGTGCACAGGCCTGATCTCCCCGTCGTAGATGCCAACGCTGACCCAGCCGCAGTTGGCCAAGGAGGGGTCGAAGGAGATGAACTTCATGATGGGCTTCACATCGATCCGATCGGGCAGACGAACCGCATTTCGCACGCCTTGGCGGTCTTGGAGCCAGGGGCACAGCAGGGCGGGGGCATCTCGGGCCGCACGGCGAGGGAGTACTTGTTGGAGATGTCCTGGGCGATCGCCGGTTCGTAGGGGATGTGGAACTCGCGCAGCTCCCATGGGTAGCCCATGGCCAGGAAGAGCACCACCGAGAGCCGGAGCCCCGACATGCGCATGTACTCCTGGACCTGGACGTAGTAGTCCGGCCAGGTGGTCCGGAAGGCGTCGAGGTCGAGGTCCTTGATCTTGCTCAGCTTCATGAGGTTGGAGGTCTTGAACTCGAAGTGCTGAAGCTCGGACGAGCTGCCGGGGATCTTCAGCTTCAAGATCCCGTCCATCGACCCCCGGGAGCGCAGAACGGAATCCTCGACGTAGTGCTCCGCCGTCTTCTCCATCTGGCCGTTGACCTCGCGCTCGGTCATCACCAGCAGCCCGAGGTCGTCGAGACACATCTGGATGAACGAGTGCACGGCCGTGCCGATGGTGACCGACATGGCCCCCATGTACTCCTTGACCATCGTGACGGTGGACTCGGGGTGGTTGGCGTAGAGCCACAGCTTGCGGGCGGGCCACAGCGGGTGCTCGCTGGGGTGGAACCACCCGTCGGGCTCACGCTTCATCTTGTGGCGCCGGAAGTGGACCGAGAAGTCGTCGGGGAACTCGGCGTCGTAGAGGTAGCTGTGCAGCAGCGGGATGAGCACAGTGCCCTTGTCGAGCCCCTTGACGATGCGGGCGAAGTTGGCCGTCGGCTTGGGCTGGAACCCGGGGCTGCTCACTCCTCGACCCCGTTCGCATAGGCCAGCAGCTCTTGGAGGTCAGCCCACGAGATGACGGCCAGGTCCTCTTCCACCCGGAGCCCGGGGCCGTAGAACCGCAGCAGGAGCATGGGGCGCTCGCCGTCGGCCTGCTCGACCGTCTTGTCCCACATCTTCAGAGTGACCCCGATCGACTTGCCCTCGGTCGCCTTGCAGTCCCAGGCGAAGGCCATGTTCTGCTCCAGGCGGTGCTGGCGGCCGTCGAGCTGGTCTCGCCACTGGTTGCCCGAGCCCCGAGGGATGCGCCCGCCGAACGCCTCCACGGCGTCCTTCTCGTGCACATCGCTCAAGCGCCGGGTGGTGCCTCGTGCCGCCATCAGGAGGCCAGCCCACCGCGAGAGAACAGCGGAGTCCCCACCGCACCGGTGGGGATGCGAGAGGCCAGTGAGGCGGCCTCCGGCGGAACCCCTTCCTCGTCCTCGGACTCGTCCTCGATCAGCGCCAGGGCGTCGGTCTCGGTGAGCACCTCGTGGGCCAGCGAGGCGATGGCCACCTCGCGGATCTTCTCGACCGAGTCCGGGTCCGAGCGCAACAGCTCGCGCATGGCCGGGAGGCCCTGGGTGCGCTCGCCTGACGTGGTGAGGGTGTACCAGCCGCCCGAGCGCAAGATCATCCCGATCTCGCGGCGCTGGCCGAGCACGCACGCCTCGTCGGCCTTGTCGATGCCCCGAGGCCCGAACTTCTCGCTGGCCTGGTTGAAGAGGTTCATGGTGGCCAGGCGCCCGGGGGCGGCGACCTTGTTGCGTTCGACCTTGGCCTTGATCTCCTGGCCGACCACGTGGTCCTCACCGTCGATCTTGATGGTGTAGGGCGCCGTGCCGGTGCGGCTCAGCTGGATCTTGTGAGTGGTGACGTGCTTGAGGGCGAAGCCGCCGCCGGTCGTGATGGTGGGGCCGTACTTGACGATGTTGGCCCGAACCTGGTTGATCATGATCAGGATCGTCTCGGTCCGAGCGCACTCGACAGCGGCGATCTTGACCATGCGGGTGACGATCTTCGCCTGGTTGGCCACCACGGCCTTGTCGGCGTCCTTCTCCTTCTCGGCCTCCGGGATCATGGCGCCGATCGAGTCGAGCACCACCATCTTGAACATGCCCGAGGCGATGATGTCCTTGACCACGTCGGCCACCGCCTCGGCGTTCTGCGGCGAGAAGAGGAAGAGCCGCTTCATGTCGATCCCGAGCCCGGCCGCCAGCCCCGGGTCGAAGGTCTGCTCCATGTCGATGAAGGCGCAGCGCATCTTGGGGTAGGCCCGCTGAGCCTCGGCCAGCGAGAGCAGGCTCAGGGTGGTGTTGTGGGTGACGACGTAGTCACTCGTGACGTAGAGCGCATCGTCCGCCGCCACCTTGATGCACCGGACCTGGGACTTGTCTTCGGGCGTGATAGAGACCATGCGCCGAGACCGCTTGGTCGGCGCCTTCCAGATGGCGGCCTTGCGAGGGGTCGTGAACGGGTTCTCGGCCAGGAGAATGCCCACAGCATGCATGGTGTAGGGGCGCCCATCGGGGTTCGTGCGGGGATACGAATGCACTCTGGCCACCCCGCCGAGGGAACGCACCAGCGCCTGCACATCGAGCGCCAACTGGTGCGAGGTGGTGTGGTAGTTGGTCTCCTTGCCGCTCGACCCATCACAATCGAGAAGTCCCGCCAGCAGGTAGCGGCGCTGCATCTCGGACGCGAAGAGGTAGCTGCTCGGCACGAACTTCTCTCCCGACCGCTTGCCATAGAGGCCAAGAACTCGAAGCCTGTCCCTGATGTCATGAACGGACAGCCCACTGGCGGTGGACGTGGATGAGGTGCTCTCCTTGATGGTCTCGCCAGAAGCCATGACGCGAGCCCGCACGTGCTCGTCGTTCGATGCGATGCGAGGAGTGCCTTGAAGGTGCCCATTGGCGATCAGCGCACCGAGCAGGTATGGGTCGACGGGGAGATCCACCCAGGGGTGCTGGATGGGCTCCACGAGCGGCACCTGGTACCGATTGACACCCTGGGCGTCTTGGAGCGTCTTGTCCTCCATCAGAGAGCGAGTGCTGTAGGTCACCCACCCCTTGGATGCACGCACTCGCCACAGGTGGTCGGCATCGCAGACCACCTCGGCCCCGTCATTGAATCGGACTCGATAGACGGGCAGTTCGCCACGGTCGTAGATGCCGACCACCTCGGTCGCTCTGCCATCAGAACCGATGATCTCGTCTCCCATCTCCAAGTGGCCAATCTCTCGCCACCCGTCTGGGGTCAACACCGGATGATCGACGGGATGCCCCTTGCCGATAGCGTCCTGGCCCCAGATCTCGACCAGGCGACCCTCTACCCAACCACCCACGCCAAGGGCGTAGTCGAGGGCCAGGGACCCGGTCGAGATGACCTTGTAGGGCGCCACGGCACCAGCGTTGATCAGTGGGGTGCCATGGGACTTCAGGAACTTCTCGTTGAAGGCGTCGAACGCCTTGTCGGCCTTGCTGGTTGCCATGGTTCTCCTAGGCGGGGCGGAGGCCGACGACTTGCCAGCCTCGATCGGACTTGCGGACCATGCCCCAATAGAGGCGCTTGGCGAAGATGTCGCCCTGGATCTTGACCCACTCCTTGTTGAAGGCGACCGCCCTCAACTTGTAGCCGTCGTGGGTGAGGAAGTTGAGGAAGCCCATCTTCCGGCCGGTGCGGTCCGGGCGCTCACTGAAAGTGGTCAGCTGAACGCAGACGAGTGCTTCTTCGCCGTTGTCCGACGATTCGAGATCGAGCGCCGTGGCGCATGCTCGCACGTCCAGCTGGTCGAGATCAGCGAAGGGAGTCGAGCTGAGGTAGACCCCGAACATCTCCATCTCGATCTCGCGCAGCTCGGCCTTGTCGAACCACTCATCCACGGATTGAGGGTCGGGGATCTGCTCGTACTTCCAGCAGCCCCTGGTGCACTTCTTCGGCGGCCCCTTCTGGGACTTCTTGGGGGTGCCATCGCGCTTCAGCTCGACCGGCACGTCCGACCAGTCACGGGTGCAGGGGAGCCCGCCGGGGCCGATGATCCTCTCGTCGCGCCACCGGCAGAGGTTCTCGGTGGCCTTGCGCTTGATCCACTCCCAGCGAGCCATCAGCTCCTTGCGGTTGGGCTCCAGGGAGTCGAAGGCCCCGGCCATGACCAGCTTGTCGATCACACCCGAGTCGCACTTGGGGCCGCGGCGCTCCAGGAAGTCGTCGAAGCTGGCGTAGGGACGGCCCTCGGCGATGGCATCGAAGGCCGCCTCGCCGATCCCCTTGATGTCGGTGAGCCCGTACCGAACAGCCTCGCTCACTGCCCCTCCTTCGCTCGCTTGGCAGCCAAGATCTCTGACCGCTTCCGTCTCGGTGATCGAGTCGACGCGGCCACCTCACGGATCAGCGCAGGCCCTTGGTCGAGCACTGCACCCTTCGCCTCCACCTCTCGTCTGCATGCCGGGTGGAGCCAGATGACGAGCAGCGGACGATCGAAGTCGGGATGGTGCATTTGCAGCTCTCCCGGCTCGTGACACCACTCGCACGCACCGGGCGGGACGAGCTTGCCCCGGCGCTTGTAGACGTTGGCGTAGGACCGGCAGATGTCTCGACGGCGCCCCTCATCGGTCACCGTGCGACCGGCACGCCACTCCTTGACGTAGGCGGCATGGCACGAATTGCACCACCGCCGACGCGGATCACTGCCGTTGTTCGGCCTCGGGTTCTTCTTGCACCTGGTGCAAAGTTGCTGCTCAGACATGGTGTCGACCGTATCACAGAAACGTTTCACGGCGCACGCCTCAGCCAACAACGCTGAAGCGGCGCCCCGATGAGTTGATGTCCGGCCCGAGCGGGGTGTAGCCGCGCTGGCGGGCCTCCTCGACGAAGTCCGGGAGTCGGTCGGCGTCGACCGTGGACAGCAGTGCCGTCAGGAAGGCCAGGGGCCGCTGGACCTTCATCCAGGCGCACCAGTAGGCGATGATGGCGTATCCCCAGGCGTGCGCCCGGTTGAAGGAGTACTTGGCGAACTCCTCCATCTGCGCCCACAGGGGCTCGGAGACGCTGCGATCGATCCCGTTGGCGTCGCAGGCCAGGACGAACTTCTCGCCTGCCTTGCGGGCCTCCTCGACCTTCTTCTTGCCGAGGATCTTGCGCACGGCGTCGGCCTCGTTCTCGTCGTACCCGGCGAGCACCATGCACACGTTCATCACGTCCTCCTGGTAGAGGATGCAGCCGTACGTCTTGGCCAGCGTCTTCTCCAGCAGGGGGTGCGGGAAGCTGACCGCCTCCTCGCCGAAGCGCCGCCGAAGGTAGGTGTCGGTCAGCCCCGAGCGCATCGGCCCGGGCCGCACGAGCGTGATCACGTCGGCCAGGTCGGCCATCGAGCGAGGCTTGTGGCGCTTGCACATCGCCGTGCCCGCGTAGGTCTCGATCTGGAACATGCCCAGGGTTCGCCCGGCGCAGATCTCGTCCCAGACCTCGGGAGCCTTGTACTCATCGGTCCAGGAGTAGAGGTCGGTCCACTCGCCGGACAGGTCCCGGTGCAGCTCGACGGCCATCTGGAGGGTGTCGAGGTTGCGGATGGTGAGGATGTCGAACTTGACCAGCCCGATCTCGTCGAGCTGCTCCATGTTCCACTCAGCGATGGCGTGGCCGGTGTCGGCGTCGTAGCGCATCGGGATCTCGCCGGTCAGCGGAGCCTCGGGCGAGATCACAACCCCGGCCGCGTGCTTGCCGTAGCCGTTGAGACGACCGATGAAGGTCCCGGCCAGATCGAACAGCGTCGGGTACTTGGACGAGTACATCTCGAACTCCGCCGGGAAGGCGGCCCAGATGTCGTCCCAGCCCTTGCCCAGACCCGCCGCATCGGCCTCACCGGCGTCGATGATCTTGCAGATGGCGTCGATGTCCGGGTAGTGGATCTCGATCGACGAGCCGAGCGCCTTGGCCAGGGCTCGCACGGTCTTCTTGTTGCGCATGTACATGTGGCTACCCACGCGCACCACGTGGTCTTCGCCGTACTCCTCGATGATGTGCGCCGTGATCGCGTCACGGGCCACGGTCGGGAAGTCCACGTCGAAGTCCGGGAGCCCCTTGCGACCGGCGGTGAGGAACCGCTCGAAGATCAGGTCGGCCTCCACCGGGTCGATCTCGGTGATGTTGCACAGGTAGGCCACGAGGCAGCCACCACCCGAGCCACGCCCGGGTCCCACGAGGTACCCCTGGGCGCGAGCCCACCGGCAGTACTCGGCCACCATCAGGAAGTAGCCGCAGAACCCCTTCTCGATGAGGAGCTTCATCTCCCGCTCGAAGCGGGCCTCGTAGACCTCCTCGGGGATCGGGTCGCCCTTGGAGTCGAACTTGCCCGTGGTCTTGTGCCAGTTGCTCATGGCGATCTCGACCACTCGTTCGATGTCGCGGTAGATCGACGCCTCTCGGGTCGGGCGCTTGGAGAAGACCGGGACGGCAGAGCGGTGCTTGATCGAGGCGTCGCACTGCGAGGCCACGAGCGAGGTGTTGGCGATGGCCTCATCGATCACGTTCTTGGGGAGGTAGGACAGCGCCTGGCGGGCTTCCAGCTCGCCCAGGAGGTGGTAGTCCTCAGCCCCGGCGAACAGGTCACCGTCGTCCTGGAGGTCCTTGTCGAGCTGGGTGGCGATCCACACCTTGTGGCACGACTGGTGCTGGTCGGTGGGGTAGTGCGAGTCGCTCACCGCCACCACGGGGAGGCTGTAGTCGTGGGCCATCTCGACCAGCCGCTTGTTGAGCAGGATCTGGTTCGGCAGCTGGTTGGTGTGGATCTCGACGTTCACTCGGCCGTCGAAGGTGTCCAGGAGCCGCCCGAGGCGCTGCTGAGCCAGCTCGTGCTGATCGTTGAGCAGCGCCGAGGAGAGCGGGCCACGGAGGCACGCCGTGGAGACCCGGACGCCCTCAGAGAACCGTGCGAGGGTCTCCCAGTCCATGCGGGGGTGGCGGTACATGCCCTCGCGCTGTGCCTCGCTGGCTGCGGCCCAGATGTTCTTGAGCCCGGTGTCGTTCTCGGCCCACAGCACAAGGTGCCAGTAGTCCCGGCCGAGCTGCTGCTGACGCTGCCACTCGGCGAGCGCCTTCTCCCACTCGTAGTCGTCGAGCTGGGCGCGCACCGGCTTCCTCATCGGCCGGAAGTGCCGGTCATCGACGAAGTACGCCTCGATCCCGAAGATGGGCTTGATCCCGACCTTGGCCGTCTCGGCCTGGAGGGCCGGGTGCCCGGCGCAGACGCCGTGGTCGGTGAGGGCGAGGGCGTCCTGGCCGTGCTCGATGGCCTGCTCGACCATCTCAGCGACATGGCTGAAGCCGTCCAGGGCGCTGAACTCGCTGTGGGCGTGCAGGTGCACCAACCCACCTTGGCTCTTCGGCGGGAGGTCCAAGTCGGTGGCCGGTTGGCTTGTGGCTCCGACGATCTGTAGGTAGGTCGGGAAGGTGCCGAAGGTGCTGAGGAAGCGCCGGTCGATGAGGTAGGACGAGGTCAGGCGGACCTCGGTGCGCATGTCCATCCATCGCTCGATGGTGATGGCCTGCCAGACGAAGCGCTCCTCGTCGAAGAACGCCAGGGCGCTCGGTGCGTCCCCGAAGGCTCTGGCCCAGGTGTGGGCGGGGACCGAGAAGACCGTGTGCGCCGGGATGGCGAAGGTGCGGATGCCCTGGTCATCCTCGAAGATGCAGGGGGCGGGGTACTGCCGACCGTCGACAATGACGGACGCTTCGGTCTCACCGAGTCCGGCGAACGAGATGATCATGCGCTGCATGGTGTGTCCTCAGCCGCGCACCGGCCGGTCGTGGGCTGCCCGGCCGGTGCGCTCGCTGGAATCGGAACTCAGCTGTTGAAGTTCCGGAGACCCGAGCCGTCGGCCGCCATCGGCGCCGTGGCTTCGGTCGGGGCGACGGCGTAGCCCATCACCCGGCTGGCCAACGAGGAGACACGGTCATCGCTGACCTCGGTTTCCGGGCGAGCCTGCTGCGCGGCCGGAGGGGTGGGGGTGCTGGGTGCGGTGGTGCCGCCACGCCCCTCGGGGACGTACTTGACCCGCGTGTCGAAGAACCGGGCGTAGTAGTCGTCGCTCGTGCGGTACACGACCAGCTCGTCCAGGGGCTTCTCGACCGGGTAGGCGGCGGCGACCTCGGGGTTGCGGAGGTCCCAGTCCGGGGTCGGGTCCATGGGCACCACCTCGTAGGTGGTGTCGTTCTGCCCCGAGCCCTTGCGCTTCACCCAGATGTCGCGGTTGAGGATCGTGCCGAACTTCTTGGCGAAGCCGTTGACCGGGGCGAAGAAGTTCTTCCACCCCAAGTTGCAGATCCGGATGTCCTTGACGATCTCGGTGACCGTGGTGCCGTCGTCCTTCTCGAAGGAGACCTCACGGGTCTTGTCCCGGAAGCCGACGATCCGGCCGTTCTCCACGACCTCTTCACGCATGCAGACGTAGGCCCAGCAGCGCTTCGACGCCTTGTAGGGCTTGTTGTCCTTGTCGCGCATGAAGTCGGCGATGAAGTCGTCGGCGTAGTTGAAGGCGGCGAAGGTCTTCTCGCCACGATCGTTCACGTCGGCCCGGGACACCGCGCTCATGTGCTTGGGCCAGCCACCGCTCCAGCCCTCGGGCTGCGGCTTGGTCGGCAGGAAGCCGTACTGGTCCACCGAGATCCAGTCGGGCTCGTCGGTGAGGAAGCGGAGGTAGCAGCCCTCGCCGTCTTCGAGCGAGAGGAAGACCTCACGGCTGAACGAGGCGGACTTCATCCCTGCTTCGGCGGCGTCACCACCACGCGAGAATGCAGGTGCAGGAGTGTTCGACATTTCTTTTTCTCGATTCTTCGTTTGGAGTCGTACGACCAGTCAGGCCGTGGCGTGAAGAATAGCTGCTCTCGCCATGTCTGTCGAGCACACCGCGTCCACTTCGAGGAAGAAGATCGTTCGCCCTGCTGAAAGCCGGTGCACGACCCACGGGGAGTCGCCCCGCATGACCCCGACCATGAGGTCCGGGATGACCACCCCAAGCTCCTTGGCGGCCAGGGAGAGCATGAGGCGCCAGCGCGACATGAGCCAGCCCCGAGGCCCGATGTGCCAGGTGTAGTGGCCCCACCCGCGGGAGTTGTGGCTGCGGTAACTCGTCTGCGAGACCGTGATGGGCTGGTCGAGCCGCTCGGCGATGGCCTCTCGGGCGCTCTGCTCGCCCTCCTCGGGGATGTCCTGCCCGCCAGCCTCGGCGAGCACCTCTTCGAGCACGCTGGCGGCCAGGAAGGGGTCGAACCACAACGAGCCGATGGGGAGCAGGTCGTAGGTGATCCGGTTCTCGTCGTTCAGCAGCACCGTGGCGATGTAGGTGAGCCGATCGTCCTGGGCGCTGTCCTGGTAGGCCTGACGTAGCTCGGCCTTGGAGACGTGGGGGTCCACCCCGAACTCGCGGTAGTACCCGTTCACGTCCCAGATGTGGCGCCGGGCGAGGTCCAGGGCGAGCGACGACGAGCACGTCATCTGCCCCGCCTCGCCGATGAACGGATCGAGCACATCCCCGGTGTAGGCCACCTGGGTCAGCGAGACCGAGCACCACGAGCAGATCGACTCGGTGCCGACCGACCCGACGATGTGCTGGCCGACAGATCTGGAGTCGGATGCACAGCGCTGGCACAGGAAGGCGTACTGGGCGCGCTTAGCTTCGAGGAGCGCGCTCATCACCCTCGGCCTCGATGGCTGCGATCTGCTCGGCAGAGAGCGGTTGCGCCTTGGAGGCCTTCTTCTTCTCGGTGCCCTCGGTGCGCAGGATGTCTCCTACTCCGAATTTGCGAATGACCACGGGATCAGCTCCTCTGGTTGCTGCCACAAGGCGTACGGGATCTTCTTGCTCAACAGCTCAAGGTACGTCTCATCGTCGAGATCGCCCACGTCAGCGGCGTAGGGCGAAGGTACCACGAACACCGGGCAGTACCGCTCGATGCGCCGGGCCACCGCGTGGGTGGCCTTCCAGCCCGCCGAGTCGTTGTCCATCCACAGCGTGATCGTGCGGTGGTTGGACAGCAGCTCCAGCTGGCGGTCGGTGATCTTGGCCCCGAAGGTGGCCTCGATGGTGGGGTCGATGTGGTGCTTGGTGAGCACCGAGAGCATCGACTCGACCAGCACCACGTCCTTGCCGGGCTGGTAGTTGAAGAGCGTCAGGTCCTTGGGGAAGTCGGCCGAGCTGAGGTACTTCGGCGTGCCGTCATCGGTCAGGCGCCGGGTCTGCCAGCCGACCAGGTTCCCCTTCCAGAAGTGCGGGAGCACGATGCGGTGCGACTGGACGAACTCCTCCCCGAGGGGCACCCGGAACACCCCGTAGCCGACCTGGAAGGCCATGGCGACCTCGGCCTTGACCCGGCGGGTCTCGGTCACCCAGGGGTGCAGCTTGAGCCACGGCGTGAGCGTCCGAGCGCTCATCTTGGGGATCGTGGCCTGCGCGTCGGTGATCTCGGGGTTGTAGACCGCCTCGATGAACGCGAGGAGTTTGGCCACACCCTCAGCAGAGCTGTCGTCGTGGCCAAGCTGCACCTTCAGCCACGAGCGTGACTGATCGGTGTCCTCGCCCCGGCAGACCCCGATGAACCAGAGCAAGCCACCCGAGTTGCCGCATCCGAGGCAGTTGTAGGTGAGCTTTTCGTAGTTCAACGAAGCCGAGGGGCTTGCGTCTCCGTTCGTGTGCGCCCCGAAGGGCAGGCAGCACGAATGGATCAACTCCCGACCGCGTTCGGTCACCGAGGTGACGCCGAACTCGGCCAAGAGGGATCGAGCGAGCTGTCGCTTCTCCTCGATCGGCATGGAGGCGGCGCTGAAGCCGCTACCGCCGCTCGATGGTGCTCGGCCACCCCGAGAGAACGAGACCGGGATACTCACATCAACCCGCGCTCTTTGGCAATGCGAACGCAGTCAGGGCACACCGGGAACCGCTCGGGGTCGCGTGTCGGCACCCAGGCCTTGCCGCACAGAGCGACGACCGGAGTGCCTTCGATCATGGCGGCCAGGACGATGTCCCGAGCCTTGCGGACGCCATCGCCCTTGACCAGATGAGAGAACTTCTCGTGGTCGCCGGGCTCGACAACGCCCGTGCGAACGTCGAATTGGGTGTCGCTCATCGGTCAAGGGTCCTTCCGGCCGCCAGACCGGGGCGACCTACCGTCTCGCGAAGGGCACGAGATTCAACAGCAAGAGAATGGCGAGCAGGATGAGCACGATCCACTGGAACGTGTCCTGCTGCATGGCAAGCAGCAGCATGGTGGCCTCCTCTCTGTGTCGGAGGCC